>Ga0209795_10000089_pt1 | contig 87805 bp, 77 predicted proteins | sample AgamicOrMarz_FD_187166 | JGI IMG/M metagenome (GOLD analysis project Ga0209795, IMG submission 187166) | Agave microbial communities from Guanajuato, Mexico - Or.Ma.rz (SPAdes) (version 2) | ecosystem: Host-associated > Plants > Phyllosphere > Phylloplane/Leaf | place: Guanajuato, Mexico...
AAAACATGCCATCAAAATGCCTAGGATCCATGCGAAATACCACATAGTCTTCTCCTTAATACAAGCTATGCGAGTTTGACTCGATATGTTTGTTAGTGATGACTCCCCACATTTTGTAATAAGACCAACTGGTATAGATCAAAATAAGAGGAACAAAGATGCAGGCAGCGACAGTCATAACGCCTAAAGTAAGGTGACTTGAGACAGCATCCCACATCGTTAAACTAGAGTTAGGATTGATACTAGAAGGAAGCAGAAATGGAAATAGAGCAAAGCCAGCAGTTAAAATTGCTCCTACAATCATTAAACTTGTGCCAGTAAAACTTAAACCTGCTTTTGCTTTTGAAGATGCAAAAATTGCAATAATTGCGCCTAGTATTGCAATAACTGGAGCAACTTTAGTTATTGGGTAGGTGCTGTAATTGTTCATCCAACCAGGATTACCATTGGTAATTACTTCTTTGGCTAAAGGGTTGAGAGCAGCATTTGGATCTATAGCAACAGCATAGCTATAACCGGGCACTTGTCCAAAATAGAGCCATGCTCCAATCACAAGGAAGCAAATTAAAAATACAATCGCCATAATTTGAGTCGCTTTGGCAGAGCGTTGTTTTAAAGCTTCATCTGTACGCAACATGAGCCATGCACCACCATGCGCACAAAGCATAGATAGACTCACAACACCGCAAACTAGAGCAAACGGATTGAGAAGGGCAAAAAAGCTGCCAGTATATTCAGAGCGTAAAGTATCGTCTAACCCGAACGGTAGTCCTAGAAATAAGTTGCCGAAAGCTACACCAAAAACAAGCGCTGGAACGGCACCGCCAATGCAAAGGCCCCAATCCCAAGAATTACGCCACTTGGTATTATCTAGTTTAGAACGATAATCGAAGCCGACTGGTCTTAGGAAAAGTGCAAATAGAACTAACAAGAGTGCCCAGTACATACCAGAAAAGGCAACTGAATAGACCATTGGCCATGCAGCAAATAAAGCACCACCTGCGGTGATAAACCAGACCTGATTACCATCCCAGTGTGGGGCAATGGTATTGATTGCAGCACGGCGCTCGCTATCAGTTTTTCCAACAAAAGGCATGAGAGCCATAGAACCCATATCGAAGCCATCAGTTAGAGCGAAACCTATTAGCAGTACGCCAACTAATACCCACCAAATGATTTTTAATAATTCATATTCAATCATGATAAGGCCTCCCCATTAACAGCTGCTTTCGGTTCTTGCTTTTCAAAATGATATTTGCCAGTGTGCAGGGAACTTGGCCCTAAACGAGCAAATTTGATCATTAAATACATTTCAATAATTAAAAGAGCGGTATAGAACGCTGCTAAAGCAAGGATTGAACCCCATACATCTCCAGTACTTAAACTAGAAGTAGAGAGATGAGTTGGTAAAATCTCACCAATAGACCATGGTTGACGGCCACCTTCAGCTACATACCAACCAGTTTGTGCAGCAATCCAAGGAAGTGGAAGTGCAAACAATGCATATTTAAGTAACCAAGGTTTGTTTTCAGCATTTCTTTTTGCTACAGCCCAAGTCGCTAAAATGAAAAGTAATAGCATTAAGAAACCAGAGGCAACCATTGCGCGGAAAGAGAAAAATAGTGCTGTAACATTTGGAACTGTATCTTGTACAGCGGCTTTAATATTTTGCTCACTTGCATCAACTACATTGGGTGCATATTTCTTAAGAAGTAGGCCATAACCTAAATCTTTTTGATTTTTTTCAAATGAAGCCAATAAGGCTGGTGAACGGTCACCTGCACGCAACTTTTCAAGGTCGGCATAGGCAAGCATACCGTTGCGAATACGAACTTCATGCTGTTGCATGAGATCTTTAAGGCCAGTAACTTCTTTAGTTGTTGAACGAGTTGCAATTAAACCTAACGCATATGGAATTTTAACTGCATAATCTGTCCGCATCTCTTCATGGTTTGGTACGCCAAACAAAGTAAATGGAGCGGGAGTAGGGTGAGTATCCCATTCGGCTTCAATCGCAGCGAGTTTAGTTTTTTGAACATCACCTAGCTCATAGCCAGATTCATCGCCTAACAAAATCACTGAAAGTGTAGATGCAAGACCGAAAATTGCAGCAATTGCAAATGAACGACGTGCGAAAGGTAGATCACGTTTTTTAAGCAAGTAGTAGCTTGAGATAGCAAGTACAAAAATTGCACCAGTTACATAACCCGCAGATACAGTGTGGACGAATTTAACCTGAGCTACAGGGTTAAAGATAAGTGCGCCGAAATCAACTAATTCCATACGCATTGTTTCAAAGTTGAATGCTGCACCTACTGGGTTTTGCATCCATCCATTCGCCACTAAAATCCAGAGCGCTGACATGTTGGAACCAAGCGCCACTAACCAAGTCACCCCTAGATGCTGAACCTTAGTTAAACGGTCCCATCCAAAGAAGAATAGACCAATAAATGTTGACTCAAGGAAGAATGCCATCAGGCCTTCGATTGCTAATGGTGCACCAAAAATATCACCGACATAATGTGAGTAATAAGCCCAGTTTGTTCCAAACTGAAACTCCATTGTTAAGCCAGTCGTTACCCCTAAAGCAAAGTTAATACCAAATAATTTTCCCCAAAATTTAGTCATATCTTTGTAAATTTCTTTACCAGAAATGACATAGGTGGTTTCCATAATGGCAAGGATGAATGCCAAACCTAAAGTTAAAGGGACGAAAAGAAAGTGATACATTGCGGTCATCGCAAATTGAAACCGCGAAAGATCAACCACGCTTTCAGAAATCATCAACGTGTCTCCTTAATGTGGGAAATGTTATCGCCAGCAATATGCTCGGCGACCTGATTGTCGAAATTTTTGGGGATGGTGGGAGCATCAAACCAAATATGTTTAATCGTTAAAAGAAGCACTATTTTTATTATTAGAATAATAGTGATTTCTTTAATTAAACGACGATTAAGATTTTGAAAATTAAGGCTCATAAACTAAACCTCATTTGATATTAATTTTATTATTAATCAAAATATAATAAAAATAAACATTAAATATATTTAAAATGAATATTTAAATAATTAGTTTATATAAAACAATAGCTTGTTATTTTAAAATAAATACCATACCAAAATAGTTTGAATTAATTATTAATTCCTACTAAATTGCTTATAAATAAAAATATAAAGTTTATTAAAATGGTTTGTTTTAATTAAATACCGACTAAAATGGTTGTATATAATATTTATAAATTTTATTTCTAACTAAATTGGTCGGAATAATAAATAATTAACTAAAAAGAAAATAATAAAATGCAGGCGTAATGAAGCCTGCAAAAAAAATAAGAAACTACAAGAGTAATTAAGAATTAATCGGGTGCGAAAAGGTCGTTTGATATAGAAATTTTCTTAGCTACATAATGGCTCTTATGCACTCTGACAAGAATGACTTGGGAATATAATTCGAGTTCACCATATTCTGGTTCTACTTGAACATAGTGAAGTTGACCAAATTCATCACGTACGCGTGCTTGAGCTGAAAAGCCTGGTCTGGCATTACCACTGGAAATAGTGGCTAAGCGCCCTAAAAGGTTATAGTTAGTATGTGTTAGCTTGGGCTTAATCACTTGATCAAGGCAGTGAATCATGAACACCGTAAAAAAGATTGCGATCACAAGTGCAGGCACAATCAAATAAAATGGTGAAATAAAGTAGTGTTGTATTGCGAAGAAAGAGAGTTGTAAAAAGTAACCTGCATAACTGAAATTGATCAGTAAAAAAACGAAAATTAGAGCTTTAGAAAATTTAACATTAAGTAGCGGTGAGTTAGAAAGCCAATCTGGGGCAATTTTTTTGAGTAACTGACTTGGACGGAGTCCAATATACATACCAATGGTTTCTACCACGCTGAGCAATATCAAAGCCACTACACTTAAATGAAATGGCATAAGATAATAATTGAAAAAGAAATCAGCCATGGCAGAAACTCTAATGTTAGTCGTCTCAGTCTACGATATAGATACCGCCATCTGAATGTACTTTAAGCTCAACTTTATTTAAAAAATCCCCTAAGCAAGGTCCTGAAATACATTCGCCTGTTTCCACCTTAAATAAGGCGCCGTGGGTAGAGCATTGAATGTATTCCTGATCTTGGTCAAGAAATTGATTTTCTAAATACTCAAGTTCAGTTTGTAGGTGAGGGCATAAGTTCTGATAGGCATAGAATGCGCCGTCACGTTGCGTAACGAAAATAGTCGTTCCTTGTAAAGTGTCAAAAGCTCTGGCTTCACGCTCAGGAACTTCCTCCGTCATACAGATCCTTTCCATTTCAAGCACATTCCTTCTGAAAATTTTCAAGAAGTTTAGCGTAATCATTAACAGCTAAACGTGGGCCAAATTGAGAGACTACTTCACTCGAAATTAAGATAGCTAACTGAGCCGCAGCATTCAAATCTTGATGGTAATTTAGGGCATAAAGGAATGCGCCTGCAAACGCATCGCCTGCACCATTTGTATCAACTGCCTCAACATGACGTCCAGCAACATGGAAATGTTGAGATGGGTTAGAAACTAAAGCACCTTTAGCACTTTGTGTAATGACTACAGTGTGATTTTTAAAACGTAACTGAGCAAGAGCATCTTCTACAGATGTTGTATTTGTATACATTAAGGCTTCTTGTTCATTACAAAATAGTAAGTCTACGCCATCATCCATAAGTTCTTCCAAGCCTTCACGAGCGTATTGCACCATTGCAGGATCTGAAAGAGACAGGGCAATTTTAACACCACTTGCTTTTGCAATTTCTCTGGCTTGTTTTACAGCTTTACGAGCCGTTTCACTTGTAGAAAGGTAACCTTCAATATAAAGCCATTTTGCTGTTTTTAACGGTTCAAAGTCGATCTGCTCTTGAGACAATTCAGCCGTAATACCCAAATAAGTGTGCATAGTACGTTCAGAGTCAGGGCTAATGAGTACCATACAGGTACCAGTTACACCTTCACTGATCGATTTTGGGGTAGTCTTAATGCCAGCTTCATTTAGACCTTGCAGGTAAATTGTTCCTAAATCGTCGTTGCCAACGCGGCAACCATAAAAAGCACTTCCGCCTAGCGCGCTGAAGGCCACAGTCGTATTTGCTGCTGAACCGCCACTTGCTTGGCCCTTGTAGTCTTGATGCTGTTTTAACTCTGCATAAAGAGCAGATTGAGTGTCGCCATCGGACAACTGCATTGTGCCTTTTTGCAAGCCTTGTTGATTCAGAAAATCATCAGACACTTTAAATTCTTGGTCGATTAATGCATTACCAATTGCAAAAAGATCTACAGTTGCCATATGTGTTGTCACAAATAAAAAAATCAGGTTGCTAAGTTTACACCATTGCTTGGATTTGCTGTAGTTTGTTGAATAAAATTCAGTTAAATCAAAAATTAGTAGAAAAATATTGTTGTTAGAAGATTCTTTATATTAGAGAAATAAAATTAATAAGCTTTTTTATTCAATATCTATCTCATTCATAGAATTAAAAGCTTTTGTTCTGTTAGGATAAAACATTCATGGCTATGTGCTTGATATCAAAGCCGTGCTAACGAAAACTAATACTCAACAAAAACATAGTATTTTACTTGGCTTTTGTTCGCCAATCTCAAGCTGACTCAGGCTATAATGAGATTTATTGACTTATCCGATATGTTAGGAGATCACATGACTGTAGATGTCACTGAAACCATTTCTCAAACTGTTCACCCTGCGTTTCAGTTGCTACGTCAGCACCATGTTGAAGCATTAGATATTTTAGTGTCTGAATATAAGCATAAAGTCACAGGTGCGGTGCATTATCACTTGGCAACTGATTATGATGAAAATGTATTTCTTGTTGCTTTCAGAACACAACCTATGGACTCTAAAGGTACGGCACATATTTTAGAACATACGGCTTTGTGTGGATCTGAAAAGTTTCCAGTACGTGATCCATTCTTTTTAATGATTCGTCGTTCTTTAAATACATTCATGAACGCATTTACAGCAGCAGATTGGACTGCATATCCATTTGCTACTCAAAACAAAAAAGATTTCCAAAATTTACTTTCTGTTTATCTTGATGCGGCATTTGCTGCAAATTTGAATCCACTTGATTTTGCTCAAGAAGGTATTCGTATTGAACTTGAAAATGGACAACCTGTTTATAAAGGTGTTGTTTTTAATGAAATGAAAGGTGCGATGAGTGCGCCGTCTGACCAACTTTATCATCAGTTGGCTCATCATTTATTCCCTGAAACAACCTATCATTACAACTCAGGTGGTGACCCGAAAGATATTCCTGACCTAACTTATGATCAGTTAGTCGAGTTTTATAAAGTACATTACCACCCAAGTAATGCTGTATTTATGACCTTTGGTAATCAAACAGCATATGAGTTGCAAGAGCAATTTGAAAAACTAGCTCTACATAAGTTTTCTGCGGGTACAACTTTATATTCTAAGCCTGAAAAACGTTTAGCAGCGCCAATTGAAGTAACAGAGAACTATGGTGTTGATAGCGATGATTTAAAAGATAAGACTTATCATGTTTTATCTTGGTTATTACCAGAAGCAAATGACATTAAATTGCGTTTAGGAATGCGTTTAGTGGAAGGGATTTTATTAGAAAATTCAGCTTCACCTCTACGTCATTACTTAGAAACTTGTGGTTACGCTCAATCAACAGGTCCATTAATGGGCGTAGACGACAGTAATTTTGAAATGACTTTCTACTGTGGCGTTCAAGGCTCAAATCCTGAACATGCACAAAGCTTTAGAGAGGGTGTTTTAAATATTCTGCGTGATGTTGCTGCAAAACCAATTGACAGTAATTTAGTCGATGCAATTTTGCATCAGATTGAGTTGCATCAACGTGAAATTAATGGTGATGGTACACCATATGGTTTAAGTCTAATTTTAAATGGTTTAAGTGGTGCGATTCACCATAGTGATCCAATCCAAATTTGGGATGTCGACAGCGCAATTGCACAGGTTAAAGAAGAGTTGAAGGACCCAATGTGGTTATCAAATCTGATTCAAACGCACTTGCTTGACAATCCTCATCGTGTACAGATGACTTTAGTTCCAGACCCAACCAAGTCTGTAAAAGAGCAAGAAGCGGAAAAAGCACGCTTAGCAGCTATTGGTGAAAAACTAACAGACGCTGATAAGGCCGAAATTATTGCTAAAACCAAGGCTCTAGAGGAACGTCAGGATACGCCTGATAACCTTGAGTTATTACCGAAAGTAGGTTTGGAAGATGTACCTGCTGACTTGCATATTGTGCAGGGCCAGTTACGCGAAATTATTTGTAATCGTATGGATACACCGCTGAATTTGTACCATGCGGGTACGAACGGTATTTATTATCAACAAGTACTTATTCAGATTCCTGAAGATATTGTGAAGTCACCTTACTTCAATTTGCTTTCTATTTTAATGGGTGAAGTAGGTGCAGGTGAGTATGACTATCTTGAACTGCAAAACTTACAAACAGCTGTAAGTGGTGGTTTAGGAATGGGTGCTTCATTACGTAGTAAAGTTGACGATAAAGATAAAATTAGTGCTTGGTTAACGTTAACGACTAAATCTTTGACTCAGAAATTTGATGCAATTCATTTATTAAAATTAGCATTTGAACAGCTTCGATTTGATGAAAAAGAGAGAATTATTGAGTTATTACAACAACGTAAGGCGCGATGGCAATCTCGTTTATCTGGAGCGGGCCATAGTTATGCAATGCAAATCGCATCACGTAATATGAGTGCCTTGGCTCAACGTGACTATCAAAATACTGGTTTAGGCGCTTTAAACTGGTTAGGCGAACTTGTCGCTAAGATTACTCAAGATGATGCTGCTTATGACGAATTAATTGCGGAATTAAAACGTATTCATAGTAAGTTGTTGCAAGCACCTAAACAGTTCTTACTTGTCTGTGAAGAACATCAATCTGAACGTTTGGTTGAAGAAATCCAGAATGTTTGGGATAAATTAAACGTTGATACAGCTACAGCTGAGTTAACTCAAGTAGAACAAGCTAATGATAATAATCATGAAGCATGGTTAATTCAGGCAAATGTTCAATTCTGTGCGTCTGCATATCAAGCCGTAGAAGTGTCGCATCCGGATGCGGCTCCATTAATGGTCTTGGCAGCTTATTTACGTAACGGATTCTTGCACAGTGCTATTCGTGAAAAAGGTGGTGCTTATGGTGGCGGCGCTAGTTATGATGGAAATGTGTGTTCATTCCGTTTCTTTAGCTACCGTGACCCACGTTTAGCAGAAACTTTTAAAGACTTTGAAGCAAGCGTGCAATGGTTATTAAATACAGAGCAACAACCTCATCAGCTTGAAGAAGCGATTCTTGGTTTAGTAGCAAGTATGGATAAACCAGGTTCTCCTGCAGGTGAAGCGATTACGGCATGTTATGCACTGTTACATGCAAGAACACCAGCTTTCCGCCGTACTTTGCGTGAAAGATTGTTGCATGTGACATTAGACGATTTACAACGTGTTGCTCGTCAATATTTAGTTGAGCAAACTCCTGTAAAAGCTGTAGTTGCACCATTTGCAAAACGTGATGAATTGCAACAATTAGGTTTTACCATTCAACAAGTGAATTAAAATAAAAATTGGAGATGAACATGGCGTTCAGACAATTTGAACGCACATCTTTACAGCTAAGCATAGTAACTGTGCTTAGCTGTTTATGTGCGTCTGTGACATATGCTGACACCTTAACACCCGTAAACCCTGCGACAGTGAATGCATGTGTTGCACTTACTTCGAACGCCGACCGTTTGGCTTGTTACGATTCTTTATTTAACACATCAGCTCTACCTGCTGTGCAAGCCGCAGCAGCACCAGAGCCTGTTAAAAAAATCGATCAGCCTGCTGTTCAACCAGAAACATTTAAAGAAAAAGTTACTGATACAGTAAGTAATATCAAACTTATAGGAAAAGCACCTAAGCTTGAACCTACTACTTCTTTACTTGATCAACGCTGGGAGCTGTCTGAAGAAAGTAAATTGGGTGTATGGAACATTCGTGCTTATCAACCCGTCTATTTACTACCTGTATTTTGGACCAGTGACAAAAATGAGTTGCCACATAGTCCCAACTTAAATAATACGGTGACAAAAGATCAAAATCTGAAATCAACAGAAAGTAAATTTCAGATTTCTTTGAAAACCAAAGCTTGGGAAAATATTTTTGGCAATAATGGCGATTTGTGGCTAGGGTATACGCAATCTTCACGTTGGCAGACCTTCAATGCTGACGAGTCTCGTCCATTCCGTGAAACAAACTATGAACCAGAAGCAAGTTTAATGTTTAGAACAAACTATGAGTTGCTTGGTTTAGAAGGGCGTTTGCTGGGGGTTACCTTAAACCATCAGTCAAATGGTCGCTCAGACCCACTATCTCGTAGCTGGAACCGTGTAATCTTTAACGTTGGATTAGAGCGCGGTAACTTTGCTTTAATGCTTCGTCCATGGATTCGTCTTGAAGAAGATAGTAAAGATGATAATAACCCTGATATTGAAGATTACATCGGTCGTGGTGATTTAACAGCATTTTATAAGTGGAAGCAGAATGACTTCTCTTTAATGCTCCGTCATTCATTGAAAGGTGGTGATGACTCTCATGGTGCTGTTCAATTTGATTGGGCTTTCCCAATCAGTGGAAAGTTACGCGGCCATTTCCAATTATTTAATGGTTATGGTGAAAGCTTGATTGATTATAACCATCGAGCGACTTATGCCGGTTTGGGTGTATCACTCTTAAATTGGTACTAAGATTCTATAAAAAGCCGCTTTTAAAGCGGCTTTTTTATTATCCAATTTGAATGTTTGCTTGAGGGTGTTTGAGCCGGCTCTTTTTAGGAGTAGCGATTAAATAGGCGAGTGTTAAAGGTCCGAGACGTCCAGCAAACATAAGTAGGCTTAAAATAAATAAACTACCATTATGTAAATCTGGTGTGATACCACGAGAGAGACCTACCGTACATGCTGCTGAAACAACTTCGAAAAGTAAATTCATAAAATCTGCTTTAGGCTCTAAAAGTAAAAGAATAAAGAAGCCCATGAAGATGAGTATGCTAGTAATAGCAGTCACTGCTAATGCTTTGTAAGTCGTTTCGTGAGATACCGAATGATTGAATATTCTAATTTCATCCGTACGGCGTAAAAATGAAATTACACTCAGCACTAAGATGACAAAGGTTCCAACTTTGATTCCACCCGCTGTACTCAGTGAGCCACCACCAATAAACATCAATAACATCATTAGTAAGGAGCTACTGTTGGTCATTGCGCCCGTATCAATGGTATTAAAGCCGGAAGATCGGGGAACTGTTGCCTGAAACCATGCATTTAAAGCTTGATCACCTGCATTTAACATGCCTAGAGTATGAGGATTTTGAGCTTCTAAGGCCCATATTAAAATAAAGGCAACAAGGTTGATAATTGCAATTGTTGTCAGAATAAGCTTGCTATTGGGTGTTAGTTTTTTCCATTTTTTGTTTTGTTTAATATCCATGAGTACTAAAAAACCAAGGCCACCTAAAGTGTAAAGTATGCTAATGGTTATACAAATAATATAGTTACTTTGAAAGTTCATTAAACTGTTGGAAAATAATGAAAAACCCGCATTATTAAATGAAGAAATGCTGTAAAAAGCCGCATAGTACAAACCACGTGCAAACCCATATATTGGTGTAAAAGCAGTGGTGAGAATAATTGTACCAACCAGCTCAAAAATAAGGGTATAGGTGACAACGCCCTTAGCAACAAAAGTAACCTTCGATAAGCTCGTTTGTCCGAGGCTATCCTGAGCCATCATTTGCTGTTTAAGACCAACTTTTGGGGACAAACTTAATGCGGCCAATATCGCAAAAGTCATAAAACCCAAACCGCCAGACTGAATCAGCAATAAAATAATAGTTTGTCCAAAGAGGGTAAAAGACTCATGAATATTCAAAACAGATAGGCCAGTAATTGTAACTGCTGAGGTGGCTGTAAAGAGTGCATCCATCCAGCTAACATTGCCTGTATTCGCAAATGGCAATTTAAGCAATAAAGTGCCAAAGGCAATAAAGCCTAAAAATCCTAGCGCTAAAAGTGAAGGAGGGCTTAAATTTAACGTTTTATGAGGCTTGGGATATATAGACATATTCTAGATTTCGTTTTCTTATAAGAAGCAATTAGAAAGTTTCTTTAACTGTGGTAAATGACCTTCTAAAATAAGAATATCATGTGTTTGCAAAGTGAAATTTTCTTCAGTTTCAAACAAAATCTGCTGTTGTCTTTTAACGAGTAAGGTTTTGACCTGTGGTGCTTGCTGCATAATGCCATATAGGTTAATACCATGCAGTTTTTCGGGGATTTCAATTTTTATAATGTAATGATCATCTTCTAAAGACATGTAGCGACTTACCATCGGGTAGTTGAGGGCTTGAGCCACTCTTACTCCCATATCTTCTTCAGGATGAATAATTTTATTGATATTAAGGTGTGACAAAATGGTGTGATGAGCTTTGGTTTTTGCTTTTACCCAAATTTTATCAATTCCCAAATTTTTTAAGTTCAGCACACACAAAATACTGGCTTCAATATCTTCACCAATTGCGACCACAACTGCGTCACAATTTTGAATATTCAGTTCGTCAAGTACATATTCATCGGTAGCGTCAGCAATGACGGCATGCGTTAAAACGTCGGCAAGATTTTCGACATTCTTTTTTACCGTATCAATGCCAATAACATCATGATTTAATTTTGTGAGTTCTTGAGCTACCGTTGCTCCAAAACTACCTAAGCCAATGACTGCGAACTGTGCCATGTTGGTCCTTTTTTCCGAGTTAGATCATTATTTTTAAGGATATTTTCTTTAAGATAAAGAGATGCAATGTAAAGATGGTAGAAATATAAAAAGATTGTATAAAAAAGCCGACATCTTTGTCGGCTTCTTCATCAAAATTAAAGATTATTTCAAGAAGCGTTTATAGCCGACGTTATCAGTAATTTCTGCATACGGATAATTAATCTGCTCAAGCGTTTCAATCAATCCATCAGGGTTTTGTTTCGCATCGGTTGCTTGTAAGCCAACTAAAACACGTCCTTCTGCTGCGCCATGGTTACGATAATGGAAGAGGGTAATGTTGTGAGTTGGACCTAAACGAGTTAAGAATGTTAAGAGGGCACCTGGACGTTCAGGGAACTCAACGCGGAACAATCTTTCATCATCTAGATTTGCGTGACCACCAATTAAATAACGAATATGTAGTTTGGCAACTTCATCGTCAGAAAGATCATCTACAATGTAATCTTGCTGTTTTAATTGTTCCAAAATTTCATGTCGCTCTGCATCTCCACCTTTCAAACTAATACCGACGAATACTTGTGCTTCCTCTGTATTGTTTGCTCGGTAGTTAAACTCAGTGATATTGCGGCCTTGTAAAGCACGGCAGAAGCCTAAGAATGCACCTTTTTCTTCAGATAGGGTAACCGCATAAATCGCTTCGCGTTGCTCACCCAACTCGGTACGTTCAGCAATATAACGTAGGCGGTCAAAATTCATATTGGCGCCGCAAACAATCGACACCATATTTTTATTGCTGATTTTATGTTCGTGAATATATTTTTTAATACCCGCTAAAGCCATTGCACCAGATGGTTCAACAATACTGCGGTTTTCATCAAAAGTATCTTTAATTGCTGCACAGATTTCATCTGTATTCACCGTGACAATGTCAGGATCAACAATCGGGCCTGAATTATCAGATTTGCGCAAACGAATAATATCAAAAGGTAAAGCACCAATTTGGGCAACAGCCGTACCGTCTGCAAATAATCCTACATGTGGCAAAATTACACGTTCATTTGCTTCTAGGGCTGCTTTTAAACAAGCAGACTCTTCATATTCAACGCCAATAACTTTTACGTGCGGTGCAACTTCTCCAAGGTAAGCTGCTACGCCTGAAATAAGGCCACCACCACCTACAGCAACAAACACATATTCTACATCACGCCATTGACGTAAAATTTCATTTGCAATTGTGCCTTGACCTGCAATGACAAGTTCATCGTCATAGGGTGGAATAAATACAAGACCTTCAACTTCAGCACGTTGTTGAGCATATTTATTTGCGATATCAAAGCTATCACCATGTAACACAACTTGGCCGCCTAAGCGTTTAACTGCCTGAACTTTAATGTCAGGTGTTGTGCTTGGCATAACAATAATGGCAGGAATGCCTAGTCTTTGACCTGACAATGCTACACCTTGAGCATGGTTGCCCGCAGAAGCACAAATCACCCCACGTTCAAGTTGTTCTTTAGGTAATTGACTAATACGGTTGTAGGCACCGCGTAATTTAAAAGAAAAAACTGGTTGTAAATCTTCACGCTTAAAACGAATTGTATTATTTAATTTTTGACTAATTCGTGGAGCTGCTTCGAGAGGTGTTTCAATTGCAACATCATAAACCGTTGCTTGTAAAATTTGTCGTACCACACGAGACAGCATGTTCATCTTCCCTATAACAGTTTAAAATAGGAAATTATTGTAGCAAACCCTTGTGCATTTGCGCCGTTTATTGGCGCATAAATGTCAAAAAATAGTTGAGTGATGTCATGAGTCTATATGCAACCCAAGATGAAAAGAAACAAGCTGCTGCGAAAGCTGCTTTAAAACACTTACCCAAAGGTGGTATTTTGGGGGTTGGGACTGGAAGTACCGTAAATTTTCTAATTGATTTATTACCTGAATTACAATTAGAAGCAGCTGTGGCAAGTTCTCAAGCAACTGCTGATCGTCTTAAAAAACTCGGTATTGAAGTTGTAGACATGAATCATGTGGGTAGCTTAGATGCCTATGTTGATGGTGCAGATGAGATCGACCGTCATATGCATATGATTAAAGGTGGTGGTGCTGCATTAACACGTGAAAAAATCGTGGCATCAATTGCAAAGAAATTTGTGTGTATTGTTGATGATTCAAAATGGGTTGATCAACTTGGACGTGATTTTCCACTTCCTGTAGAAGTTATTCCAATGGCGCGTTCGGCTGTAGCTCGTAAATTAGTAAGTTTAGGTGGTGACCCAGTTTATCGTGAAGGTGTAGTTACAGATAACGGTAATGTGATTTTGGATGTTTTCAATCTTAATATTTTAAATGCGCTTGATTTAGAAAAAACCATTAACAATATTCCGGGTGTTGTGACTAATGGTATTTTCGCTTTAAACCCAGCAACGATTGCAATTGTTGCAACAAATAATGGTATTGAAGAGCGTACCGCACAGTAATGTCTGCAAAAATGCCAGAGATTAAAATCGTTCGACACGTAAGAGCAAGAAAATTGCGCTTACGTGTTGAGCCTGCTTCAATCCGTCTTACGGTTCCTTTATTTTGTAGTAAGAAGCAAATTCAGCATTTTTTAGCACAATCTGAACAATGGTTGACCGAAACATGGAATAAACAACAAAACGTCCAATCGGCATCGATTGATATTCCTTCCGAAATTAATTTCTTTAATAAAGAACATCCGTTTCAAGTCATTGTTCAAAAACAGCACCGTATTTTTCAATTTGATTGGGAAACTAGTTGTTTATTTATTAAAGACACGCAGCCATATTTTGCATTACAAAGTGCAGTTATTGCTTATGCGAAGCAAGAATTACCTGAGCTTTTAAAAGAGTTAAGTGAGCAGACTCATTTAGCCTATAGGGAGTGCACAATTCGCCGTCCGAAAACTCGGTGGGGAAGTTGTAGTAGTCAGCATAATATTATGCTACACGCGGGGTTGGTGCTCATGTCACATGAAATTGCTCGGTATGTGGCTATTCATGAGTTGGCGCATACCAAACATTTTGACCATAGTCCTGCATTTTGGGCAGAAGTTGAAAAATATGATCCATATTTTCAAAAACACCGCAGACAACTTAAATCAAATCCATTGCCTGCATGGTGGTATGTTTCAGCTTAACTAAAACTACATTCTAGTTGAGGTGTTTGTAAGTTATCGGGTGCTTTTCGGCTATCTAATCCTGCTTTGGCGCTGATAATTTTATTTGCTTTAATAGATAACTGTATAAAGTTGTATTGTTGCGTCGAGTTATTTGGTTCAGCTGAACTTGAATTGAGTAAATAACTTGAGCTCGCAGCATCTGTTTGCAATAAATTATCGGTACTATCAGCACTTAGAGCCGCACGATAAATTTGTGAGCCTTTACTCATATCGATTTGACCATTCGCACGAAAATTAAGCTGACATCCAGTCGAGGTGTCTTCATAGTGACCAATTAAATAGTCTGTAGCTGGTAGGTTTGGATCTGATAGGTTAATGCTAGTTAAGCCTTGTTTGCATGGATAGGTTGATCCATTACAAGTCGCTGTGGTGGTAAACCCTACAGCTCTACGGTAATCTCCAGCACCGTCAATGCGAATAAATGTTGTTGAATTTACAGTAGGAACAATACCTGTATATTGTTTCTTTTGTAGAAGTTCATAGCCCGTTTGATCTAAAGACTGTTGTGAATTAGCCTGAGCCAATTGCAAAGTAGATGCTTTTAGGTTGGTTCCAAAGTAATCGCGCGTTACCTTTTGGTTGGCTGCAATATCTAACAGCGTATTTTTGATTGGATCAATATTATCTGGAGCAGGAGTGAAAATAGGGGTAAAGGATGTTTGATCCCCATGAAGTTTTTTCCCATCCAAAAAGCCATCTTTTAAATCGGTTGCTAAACTTTTAACGAGTTCTTGGTAGGTGCTTGCTCCACCGTGAATTGCTGACCAATATTGTAAATAGCCAAAGCTAAGGTAGCTATCCACATATGTGGTAGGTTGTTTGGTTGAATACTGCTGTAAATTTAAAATTGTTAATGAATTCGCTGGACTTAAACTAGGAATAGCGGGATCTTTAAATGCATTCATTAACGATTTGTAAACATCTTGAGAAGCTAAATCCACGTGTAATTGTTCAATACGGGTTGGATCAACCGTCTCTTGGGGGAGTTGGCCTGAGCGTATGACCGCTCGTTGGTAAACCGCTTCACTACTTGGGCTAATGAATTGGGTACTGCTACTTGCCGTATTCGGCGTAATAAATGCATGATAAATACCTGACAGATTTTGGTACTGTGAAGTAAGTGGGTCAAAAACTTGAGATGAGCTTTGAGTTGTAATTTCTACGCGATATAAACGATTCAATTTTGCAGTAGGAATTTTGACATTAAAACTGTTTAAACTTGCAATTGAAGTATCCACTAAAACAGCGTTGTTGGTGTTGTCATATACCTTAAGTTGGATATTACGCATCTCTACAGGGGTTTTTAAAGTCACATCAGTTGTTGCTTCAGGTGTAGGTTCAACAGGCGTTGGGGTAGTGGGTGAGCTGCCTCCACTACTACCTCCACCTCCGCAACCAGTAAGGGCTACACTTAAAATTAATGTGCTCAAGCCAAGGTACGTGCGTAATTTTGTTTCTTTTGATTGTTGAAGCATCCTAGCTCTCCAAAAATTAATCTGGTATTTATTTGCTGATATTTATGTGGGTATGACAGTCCAGTAAGTGCTATCTGATTGTCACTAAAATTAAAAAATTAAAATTACCAAGCATGAAATGGTTTTGTAAGCTTGGACATCCTGTCATACTACTGCCCAAGTATAGGTTCAAAAATTGAGGTAATGCACGTGATTTCTATCGGAATTGTTGGTGGAACGGGTTATACAGGCGTTGAACTATTACGTATTTTATTACGACATCCTAAAGCGCAGGTTCGAGTTCTTACTTCACGTACAGAAGCGGGCAAACCAGTTGCAGATATGTTCCCTAATTTACGTGGACATACTGATCTTCAATTTTCTGATTTAAATATTGATGATTTAAAAAAATGTGATGTTGTATTTTTTGCTACACCGCATGGTGTTGCGATGCAGCATGCGAAAGAATTGATTGCTGCTGGTACTAAAGTGATTGATTTGGCAGCTGATTTTCGTTTGCAAAATCTTGAGCAGTTTGAAAAATGGTATGGCATGGAACATGCATGCCCAGACGTTTTAGAAAACTCAGTATATGGTTTGGCTGAATTAAACCGCGAAAAAATTAAACAGGCACAAGTTATTGGTAACCCTGGTTGCTACCCGACTACAGTCCAATTAGGTTTGGCGCCACTTTTGAAATCAGCGCAAGCATTGATTGAAACAAAAAATATTATTATTGATGCGAAGTCAGGTGTTTCTGGTGCTGGTCGTAAAGCAAGCTTAGGCATGATTTATAGCGAAAATGCTGATAACTTCAAGGCTTATGGAGTTGCAGGTCACCGTCACCATCCGGAAATTGTTGAAGCATTAGAAAATATTTCTGGGCAAAAAGGTGGTTTTGAAGGACTTTTGTTTGTTCCTCATTTAGTTCCAATGATTCGCGGTATGCTCAGCACAATTTATGTCGATTTGACAGAAACTGGAAAACAAACTGATATTCAGGCATTGTATGAGCACTTTTATGCAAATGAAAAATTTGTTGATGTGATGCCTGCTAACAGTTCGCCTGAAACACGTAGTGTGCGTGGTGCGAATGAGCTTCGTATTGCTTTATATAAGCCGCAGCCGAATAAACTTATTATTCTTGCGGTACAAGATAACCTTGTGAAGGGTGCATCTGGTCAAGCTGTACAAAATATGAACCTTATGTTCGGCTTTGATGAAGATGAAGGCTTACAAGGGATTGGTTTATTACCATAAAAAACTCTTTTTTGCTTCACACACATTTAAATTTCGATTTAAATGTGTGTCTTGACTCTGATCTTAAACACTGAGATGACGATGCAAAACTCTGGACAGACGACTTCGGCAGAAAGTTCGTTGCAAAAGAAAAAATTTTTAAATACCAATAAACCTTTGTTTATTGGCGCGGCTATTTTAATGAGTGGTTGTCTTGCGCTCGGCTATACAATTGGTCACCGTCAAGGTTTAACTGTTGTAGGTTACGATGCTGATGCAGAGCAATTGGTTGAAGTGGTGCAAAAGCAGAAAACAGCTTTAGATGCGGTTAATAAAAGCCTGAACGCTGCAGTACAAGAGCGTGATGTTGCTGTAACAAATGCAAATGATCTGTTTGAAGCCCTTAATCAGGCCAATGCTGATAAAACGCAGCAAGAAGGTATGAGCAATATCTACCGTGAGATCTTGAGGCAGCGTGGTGGCTTAAGCTTAACCATTCAAAATTTAGCGATCAAACCTTTGCCTGAAAATGCTTATGAATATCAGTTGGATTTAGTACAGGTAAGCCCAGGCAAGCGCCGTGCTTCAGGATCCATTGAGATAAGACTCATTAAAGACACCGAAGTTTTGGTTGTACCACTTGAAGCTAAAAACTTTAACTTTACTGACTTTGAGCGTTTAACAGGTCGTTGGACGATGCCTAAAGGTTTTACCCCTCAATTTATTGAGGTACGTTTAACAGGCGGTTCAGATACACCAGTTATTAAGCGTTTTAGTTGGCAGCGTGGTAAACCTGTCGAAACATCTTCTGCTTTTGTGGCAGAAATTCCTCAAGCTGAAGCAAATTCACAATAGTAACATCCTATGCGAACAAATAAGCGTCAAACAAACTTAAAAGATATCAAGGCTTCTTTTCAGCAGTCTGGTTATGTCGATTGGCATTTCCATCCACGCTTAAGTGATTCGCAAAACGAAGATCATGACGGAGAGGTTGTTGTACAAACAGCCCCTCCTGAACTCAAGCGTCCGCCTTTATATGCAGTCGTATTAATGAATGACGATTACACGCCAATGGACTTTGTAATTGAAATTTTACAACAATACTTTGCAATGAATCTTGACCAAGCAACTCAAGTAATGCTAACAGTACACTATGAAGGTAAAGGTATTGCTGGGGTATATCCAAGAGACATCGCGGAAACCAAAGCAAACCTTGTTAATAATTACGCTCGATCGCAAGGTCATCCATTACTTTGCCAGATTGAGCCTAAAGCATAAGGGGGTTACATGCTCAGTCGTCAATTAGAAGTATCATTACGTTTGGCTGTTAGCATGGCTCGTCAAAAGAGACATGAGTTTCTTACAGTCGAACACTTATTATTAGCATTACTCGACAACGATTCAGCCGTGAATGCACTCAAAGCATGTGGGGCTGATATAGTTTCTTTGCGTAAAGAATTAGAAGAATATGTAGAACAACATACTCCTAAGCTTGGCGAAAATAGCGAGCAAGCTCCACATCCAACAGAAAGTTTCGACCGCATTTTGCAACGTGCTATTTTCCACGTGCAATCAAGTGGCGGCGATCGTACTGTTGAAGGTGCGGATGTTTTGGTCGCAATGTACTCAGAGCGTGATTCTTTTGCTGTGTATTTACTTAAACGTCATCAAATCAATCGCTTGACATTAACTCAATACTTGTCTCATGGGACACGTAAAGACGAAGTGCAAGTTGAAGAAGAAGTTGAAGATATTGAAGGTGAAACCAGCGCAGGCAATGCAGGGCCATTAGAGCTTTATACGCTGAACTTAAATGTTGAAGCGCAAAAAGGCAAAACTGATCCACTGATTGGTCGTGAAAAAGAAATTGAGCGTACAGCACAAATTTTGTGCCGCCGTCGCAAAAATAACCCATTACTTGTAGGTGATCCGGGTGTTGGTAAAACCTCGATTGCTGAAGGTCTGGCATGGTTAATTGTGAATGGTAAAGCACCAAAACCTTTAAGTCAGGCTGAAATCTATAGTCTGGACATTGGGGCATTGGTTGCTGGAACGAAATATCGTGGCGACTTTGAAAAACGTTTAAAACAACTGCTTAATGCATTGAAGAAAAATCCAAATGCGATTTTATTCATTGATGAGATTCATATGATCATTGGTGCAGGCTCAAGTATGGGCAGCACAATGGATGCTTCAAATCTCATTAAGCCAGCTTTAGCTAATGGTACTTTACGTTGTATTGGTTCAACGACTTTCCAAGAATATCGTCAGGTTTTTGAAAAAGACCATGCGTTATCACGTCGTTTCCAAAAAATTGACGTTAATGAGCCAAGCATTTCGGAAACGATTGATATTTTACGTGGATTGAAAACTAAGTTTGAAGATTTCCACCACGTACAATATGACGATAAGGCCTTGGTATCAGCTGTAGAGCTTTCTGCTAAATTTATTAATGATCGTTTCTTACCTGATAAAGCGATTGATGTCATTGATGAAGCAGGTGCTCAGCGTCGTCTGAAAGCTGAAAGTGATGATAGCTTGATTACGGTAGAGAATATCGAGGATATCGTTTCTAAGATTGCTCGTATCCCGCCAAAAACTGTATCTAAAGATGATAAGTCAGTGCTTGAAAATCTTGAGCGTGATTTGAAACGTGTAGTGTTTGGTCAAGATGAAGCAATCACTGCATTAGGTTCAGCGATTAAGTTATCTCGTGCTGGATTGAAATCGCCAGATAAACCAGTGGGTAGTTTTGTTTTTGCTGGCCCAACTGGGGTAGGTAAAACTGAGGTTACTAAACAGCTGGCGAAATTGTTAGGTGTGGAGCTTGTACGTTTCGATATGTCTGAATATATGGAACGTCATGCAGTTTCACGTTTAATTGGTGCACCTCCAGGGTATGTGGGTTATGACCAAGGTGGTTTGCTCACTGATGCGATTCATAAAAATCCGCATTGCGTTTTGTTGCTTGATGAAATTGAGAAAGCACATCCAGATGTGTTTAATCTCTTGCTACAAATCATGGATCATGGTGCATTGACGGATAACAATGGACGCAAGTCAGACTTTAGAAATGTGATTATTGTTTTGACTACGAATATTGGCGCGGAAAGTATTTCACGTGCGAGCATTGGTTTTACGGAACAAGATCATAGTTCTGATAACCAAGAGGCGATGAAACGTGCTTTCTCACCAGAGTTCCGTAACCGTCTAGATGGCGTTATTCAATTCAAAGCATTACCAACTACTGTGATTGAGTCTGTAGTCGACAAATTCTTAACAGAACTGCAAGCACAATTGGATGAAAAACAAGTTGTTCTTGATGTCGATCAAAGTGCACGAGATTGGTTAGCAACAAACGGTTATGATCGTTTGATGGGTGCTCGTCCAATGCAACGTCTCATTCAAGAACATTTGAAAAAACCACTGGCTGAAATGATTCTGTTTGGTGAACTTGCAGATCATGGTGGTAATGTGGCTGTATCAGTGAAAAAAGAAGATGGCAAAGCTGTCGGCTTGAAACTTGAAGTGTTTGAAGATCATCATACGGCAGAACCAGCGTAACTTATGTTAATTGATAGTCTTGCTATAACCCGAATACTCAGTGTATTCGGGTTATTTATTATCACAGCAATTGCTGAAATTCTGGGTTGTTATTTTCCTTATCTGATTTTAAAAGAAGGTAAGTCAGCTTGGTTGTGGATACCTACAGCCTTAAGTCTAGCTATCTTCGTATGGCTGCTGACCCTACATCCAGCAGCTTCTGGGCGCATTTATGCTGCATATGGCGGTATCTATATTTTTACTGCGCTCATGTGGTTACGCTTTGTTGATCAGGTTGGATTAACCAGATGGGATCTATTAGGTGGTCTAATTGTGCTTTGTGGAGCAAGCCTAATTATTTTGCAGCCTCAAGGGTTGATTCGTTAATGGGTAATTGAATAAAATCTTAAGCGAGAAAATAAGAAGTTTTTTCAAAAAAAAGACTTGTCAAACTCATCAACAATGCGTATTTTAGATTCAAGGAACATTTTTTAATATTTGAGATAAAGATGTTAAATCTATCTGTGAACACTAACGCTTACTATTACTTTTGGCAATTTAGATAGTTGCCTGAGCGTATTCGGGCATGAGAAAGTTGCCCATCACAGTTAATACCTGATCGGCAACCCCGATCAGGTTTTTTTATGCTTTATCTTTTTTGAATCGAGGAACTTAAAATGAACAACATGACTTATTCATACTTTAGCAACTTTTATTGGTTTTACTTTTGCTTACCTTTACCAACGAATAGATCCAAAACGCTCAAATAAATGATCGGACTGAATAGATTGCAGTCCCAAGGAAAAACCAATGAATGCCCTAAATACTTTATTGACACAAAGCAATACAAAAGAAACACCAGTTAGTTTACCTATCCAGTTAAAAGCGAAATATCCGCTTGCACATTCTTTCGTGCGTCAAATTGCCGAACATCGCCAAACTATTCAAAATATTCTTAACGGCAAAGATCATCGTCTAATGGTAATTACAGGGCCTTGTTCAATTCATGATCCGGTTGCAGTACTTGAATACGCTGAAAAACTGCAAAAACTACAAGAAAAAGTAAAAGATCAAATTTTTATCGTAATGCGCACATACATTGAAAAGCCACGTACAACAGTGGGCTGGAAGGGCTTCATGTATGATCCAAATTTAGATGGTTCATCAAATTTACAACTAGGTTTAGAAAAGTCTCGTGAACTTTACCTACAAATTATTGAAAAAGGCTTGCCAATTGCGAGTGAAATCTTAAGCCCAATGGCAACTGGCTATTTTGATGATTTATTGGCTTGGGGGGCAATTGGTGCTCGTACCAGTGAGTCTCAGATTCATCGTGAGGTCTCAAGTCATATGCCATACAGTATTGGGTTCAAGAATGGTACTGATGGTTCTATTCAGATTGCATTAGATGCGATTCAGTCAGCACAAAATGAACATCAATTTTTAGGTATGAATCAACAAGGCTTGCCTTCAGTGATTCAGAGTGCTGGCAACCCATTACCGCATTTGATTTTGCGTGGAGCAAATCATGGGCCAAACTATGATTTAGCTTCAATTCAGGCGATACGCGAAAAGTACAAACAAAATCTACCTGCACTGGTGATAGATTGTAGTCATGGTAATAGTGGTAAAGATCCGTTGCGTCAGCCAGAAGTATTAAAGCAAATCGTTGCTGAACGTTTAAAAACACAAGTTAGAGGAGTCATGATTGAAAGTCATTTGGTTGATGGTAATCAAAAGATTTCTTGTGAGATGACTTATGGCCAGTCAGTAACCGATGGTTGCTTAGGGTGGGAAAAAACAGAGCAACTTTTGTTAAATGTATCAGAGCAATTAAAAGCGAAAGTGTTAGCCCATTCCGCTTAATTATTTATTGATGTAAAAAAGGGATCTGTAAATAGATCCCTTTATTTTTTTAAGAAGCATGCTTGAGTTCGGATAAGAATGTAGTGATTTCATGTCCAAACTTTTTAGGCTCGGTTAATAGAGGTGTATGGCCTGAGCGTTCAAAATATATTGCTTTTGCATGTTGAACACTATGGGCAATCAGCGTTTGCCCAGTTTCTGGATAAAGTGTCGAATTGCGACCAATAAAGAAGGTGGTTGGGCATGCTAATTGCTGAATTGCTTCGCGATAATCTTCATTGTGATAAAGATAATTTTCCACATACCAAAACAAGTAATCCAAACGTTGAATAGGTAATAAATATTTTTGTAGAAAAGGCTGTTTCAAAGCTGTTTTAAAAACTAAAGGGCTAAATGGGTTACTACTTTGTAGTTCAATAAAATCTACCCAAAGACGGACCAGTTCTTGCCGATCTGGAAGCGATAGCTCATAAAGATATTTGGCATTTTTATGCTTTGCTAATAATTGATAGATATCATTTAATAATTGTTTGAACTGAGTGTGAAGAGGGCCGAATAAACCATATTCCCAAGTTGAATCTACTGATATCTTTGGTGTCTGATCAATATGTAAATAAGCTTTTAACTGCTGAGCCAGTTGAGCGTGTTTCATGCCATGCATGGCAGTTGTCGCGCCCATTGAATAACCCATCAAGATAAAGTTATTAAGTTTTAATTGATCTATTAAATGAGCAACGTCTTGCCAATGGCTAGAAATTGCATCTTGCTGGGGAATCGCACAATTTTTTGAACCACCGAATCCGCGCCAGTCTGGAATAATAAATTCATATTCTTTGCGGTTTGCATAAATAAAAGGTAGCCACTGCCAACTTTGCATGCCAAGGCCAGATAAAACCAAAACAGGCTCACCACGACCAATACGACGTACAAATAAATTTTCCCGATCGGGCATGGTGTAATACGGCATGGCTATTCTCCAGATGCGTTATCTTGGGCAAAGCGTTTTAATTGAGGGATGACTTGTTCCAACCATTTGATCCATTCACTTTCCATCGTAATCCCAAGTTCTAAGATCATTTTGTGGATATATAACACACGGTCATTTAGATCATCGCTGTCTTTAAAATCTTTATCATAAATACTTTGATAAAGTTTAAGCTTCTCTTGATGTAAACCAAGATGTCTTAACAGTTCAGGTAATATCTGATTATTGCTCAATTGTGCTTCAGCACGCAATCTAACCATTAAATCATCACGAAGCTGGGCAGGTTCACTTTGTTGAGTCATCCATGAAGCCAGTTCGATACGTCCCAGTTGTTCAACCTGATAGGTTTTTTTTCGGCCATTGTCCATTTCATTTTCTAAAGTGGAAACCCAACCTTTTTTAAGCATGTTATTGAGTTCACGATAAATTTGCTGGTGAGTGGCATTCCAGAAAAAGCCCATTGAGCGGTCAAAGCGGCGGGCGAGTTCAAACCCTGTACTTGGACGTTCAAGCAAGCTGGTCAATAAAACATGAGGAAGTGACATGGCAATCCAGTTTGTAAGCAAAAGTAAAGTGTGACTCATAAGATTATGCAACATGTTGCATAAAAGTCAAAATTTGATTATAAATTTATGCAACAAGTTGCATTAGCAAGCTTATTGCTAGCCATAGGAGAAAATATGTCAGCTTATCCACATTTATTAAAGCCACTTGATTTAGGCTTTACGACTTTAAAAAACCGTGTGCTTATGGGGTCTATGCACATTGGGTTAGAAGAAGCACCGCAAGGATATGAGCGCATGGCTGCGTTTTATGCTGAGCGTGCAAAAGGTGATGTGGGTTTAATTGTAACTGGCGGTGTTTCTCCAAATGATGATGGTGTTGTATTTAGCCACGGGACCAAACTAGATACAGTTGAAGAAGCTGAAAAACATAAAGTGATTACCCAAGCTGTCCACGAGGCTGGGGGCAAAATTGCTATGCAGATTTTACATACGGGTCGTTATTCTTATCAGCCAAACAATGTTGCTCCTTCAGCAATTCAAGCGCCGATTAACCCGATTAAACCTAAAGCTTTAAGTTCTGCCGAAGTACAACAAACAATTGATGACTTTGCCAACTGTGCCAAACTTGCTCAGTATGCGGGCTATGATGGTGTAGAAATCATGGGCTCTGAAGGTTATTTAATTAATGAGTTTATTGCAGCTCGTACGAATCATCGTGATGATGAGTGGGGCGGTAGTTACGAAAATCGTATTCGCTTTCCTATCGAAATTGTAAAGCGTACCCGTGAATTAGTAGGTGAAAACTTTATCATCATTTATCGTCTATCTATGCTTGATTTAGTTGAAGGCGGCTCAAGTTTTGATGAAGTGATTCAGCTGGCAAAAGAAATTGAAAAAGCTGGTGCAACAATTATTAATACTGGTATTGGCTGGCATGAGGCGCGTATTCCAACTATTGCAACTAAAGTGCCACGTGCTGCATTTACTTGGGTGACTGAAAAGCTTAAAGGTGAAGTTTCTATTCCTTTAATTACTTCTAACCGAATCAATACGCCTGAAATGGCTGAGCATGTATTGGCATCGGGTCATGCTGATATGGTGTCGATGGCACGACCAATGCTAGCTGATGCTGAGTTTGTTTTGAAAGCAAGTGAAGGCCGCAGTGATGAAATTAATACTTGTATTGGGTGCAACCAAGCTTGTTTAGATCATATTTTCTCAATGAAAATTGCAACCTGTTTAGTCAACCCTCGTGCGTGTTATGAAACTGAACTGATTTTTAAAGAAGCTCAGGTTAAAAAGAATATCGCTGTGATTGGTGCGGGACCTGCGGGCTTAAGTTTCGCAGTATATGCAGCCGATCGCGGGCATCAAGTTAAAGTTTTTGAAGCAAGTCATCAAATTGGTGGCCAATTTAATATCGCAAAAACAGTTCCTGGAAAAGAAGAATTCTACGAAACTTTACGCTACTTTAGCCGTCAAATTGAATTGCGACCAAACATTGAACTTGTATTAAATCATCAAGCGACTTATGACGAATTAAGCCAAACTAGTTTTGATGAAATTGTAGTTGCAACAGGCGTGACGCCTCGTCAATTACAATTTGAGGGAATTGATCATCCTAAAGTGCTGAGCTATTTACAAGTTCTAAAAGAGCGTGTGCCAGTAGGACAACGTGTTGCCATTATTGGTGCAGGTGGTATTGGCTTCGACACAGCTGAATATCTAACTCATGAAGGTGAAAGTGGCAGTTTAAATCCAGAAAAGTTCTATGAAGAGTGGGGAATCGATACTCAATATGAACATGTGGGTGGTTTAAAGCAGCCAAAAGTTGAGGCATCTGAAAGAGAAATTTATTTACTGCAACGTAAAACTGCTGCTGTAGGTGCTGGTTTAGGTAAAACAACAGGCTGGATTCATCGCACAGGACTTAAAAACCGTCAGGTCAAAATGCTTGCTGGTGTGCAATATGACAAAGTAGATGACCAAGGTTTACATATAACGATAGACGGGCAACCAAGTGTACTTGAGGTCGATCATGTTGTGATTTGTGCGGGGCAAGAGTCATTTACTGCAATGTATGATCAATTAAAAACAGATGGAAAAAATGTTCATTTAATTGGTGGTGCTAAAGAGGCAGGAGAGCTAGATGCAAAACGTGCAATACGCCAAGGCGCTGAATTAGCAGCAATACTCTAAATTTTAAATGGGCATTTCTTTTAAAGAGAAATGTCCATTAATTCATTAGTAAATTATAGGATAGAAATACAATGACACTTGAAACTACAAAACAGTCTTTAGAAAAATGGCATCAAATGGTTCAAGCCGGTAATTTGTCAGATCTAAATGATTTGCTGGCAGATGAGGTAGTTTTTCGCTCACCAGTTGCTTACAAACCTTATGAAGGAAAACAGGTTGTTTTCTTCATTCTTACCAATGTCATCCAAGTGTTCGAAAACTTTACCTATCATCGGGAGTTCTATACAGAAGATGGTGAAAATGTAGTACTTGAGTTCAGTGCTAATGTCAGTGTTAAATCATTAAAAGGTATTGATATGATCCGTTTTAATGACCAGGGCAAGATTATTGATTTTGAAGTAATGATCCGTCCAATGAGTGGCTTAGCAGCATTGGCTGAACAAATGGGTATAAGAATTGCCAAGTTTCAACCCCAATAATTTTAGTAAATAGCCTAAGTAATATAGAGATCAATAAAATGTGGTTAAAGCTTTCAACTGTTGCATTGTTGCCTGTCCTTTTTGTGCAGGGAACAAAGGTTCGTAAGAATACACCACGCTTGCTAGAAGCCAGTGGCGAAAGAGAAGGCATAGTGGGTAAGGGAAAACCCTTGTCATTACTTATTTTGGGAGATTCTGCTGCTGCAGGTGTTGGAGTTGAAACCCAAAAAGATGCTTTATCTGGTGCGATTATTTCTGAATTGCAAAATCAATATTCAATACGCTGGAAACTGCATGCAAAAATAGGTAATACAACCAAGCAAGTTTTCCAAGCGGTACAGCATTTAGAGCAACAAAGTTACGATGTGATTGTTACATCGATTGGGGTTAATGATGTCACAAAACTAACCTCAGCAAGTTCATGGATAAAACAACAAAAACAATTATTTCAATATATACAGGCACGTTTTCAGCCTAAACTCATTATTGTGTCTGGTGTTCCGCCAATGCAACATTTTCCAGCTTTACCCAATCCATTGGCTTGGTTGTTTGGAAAATATGCGGAAAAAATGAATAAGACACTAGATAAATGGTTAAAATCACAAAACCAATTTAGATTCATTCAATATGATATTGAGAGTTTTCAAGCGATGAATTTGCCTATGGCAAGTGATGGCTTTCATCCGAGTAAAGAAATTTATGCAATTTGGGGACAGCAGGTTGCAGCATTAGTGCGGCAATCATTTAACTCATAATCAGAGGTCGTGATTGGAAATGGGCATATCTACTTTAAATAAAATTAAAGCTTTCGGTTCGGAATTGTTTGATTCAGTATTAGGTGCTGAACAACCAAAAATCTATTATGACCCAAATGGGAAAATAAAAGATATTCTAGATAAGTTGCCCCAGCTCAAGCAAAAATATCGTCCTACACCGTGGTTAAGCAATAATCATGTTCATCTTTTGTACTTTGATTTTATTAGAAAAAAAACCATTAAACTTGAATATGATCAAATTGATCAGCTCACCATGAAAGATGGTGGCGTAACTGCCATCGCATGGTATGGGTATGATCTCCCTGCAGATACTCCAACAGTTGTTATTATGCATACCATTACGGGAACTCCTGAAAGTATGCGTGAACTTGTGAAAGATATACATCATTATACGGGTTGGAGAATAGCGCTATGCTTACGCCGTGGGCATGCTGGTTTACCTATGCCTGTACCACAGATCTCTCTTTTTGGGTCAACGAGCGATCTTAAAGAGCAACTTGCACATATCCAAAACCTGTTTCCAAAATCAGATTTATACGCCGTAGGTTCCTCTGCGGGAACAGGGTTATTGGTTCGTTATTTGGGTGAGCAAGGCGCAGATACACCATTTAAAGCTGCTTTTGCAATGTGTCCAGGCTACAACACGGAGATTGGCTTTAAGAATGTTCATCCGTTTTATAGCAAAATGATGACCAAAAAGTTATTTAAATATTTTATTCATCCTTATCAAACTACATGGAACCAACTTTCTTCTATAGAGAAAGTTCTAGCGACCACAAGTCTAGAAGAATTTGAAAAAGAATATTTTGAAATGGCTGGCTTTGAGGATTATCAAAGTTATTGCCAAGCTATTAATCCAATTTATGTATTTGAAAATGTCAAAATTCCATTGATGATTCTTAATGCTGAGGATGATCCGGTCTGTTCTATTAAAAATTTGGAGCCTTATAAAGAAACGATTCAGCAAATGAGTAATATTGCGGTAATCACTACAAAAAAAGGAAGTCATTGTGGCTTCTATGAAGGTTGGAAAAGTACCTCATGGGCTGCCAAATTAATCTCAAATTATTTTATGGTCGAACATAAGCAATAACGGTAAATTTGCAATAAGTTAAATAAAGCCCATTCAACAGATGGGCTTTATGATTTTATTTGGTCAAGATAAAAGTAAATTGGGATCTTTTAGTCCAATTTTGATTTTCGTGCTGGCAACAAGGTCTTTTTCATCTGTCTGGTTGGGATGAAAATCAAAGCGATAATAATCAAAAAATTTAGGGGTCAATGCTCTATATTGTTTACTAGCAAAACTAAAGAACTTACGCCAAGATTTAAAATTGAGAAGTTGATGATCTCGCTTCATTAAAATAAATTGATAAATTGTTGAAAAGCCCGTAATTAAAAATAGACTTAAAGTAAAAACTGTAATGCGCGGAAGGTAGGCGCTTAAGCCGCTTCCATATAAATGTTGATAGAGATCAAAGGCAACAGCTTTATGTTCTGTTTCTTCAATACTGTGCCATAGCCACAAATTACGTATAGTTGAGTCGGTCATTAACTCATTAACAGATTCCATCATGCTAACCACGAGTACTGCTGTGTAGTGTTCTAGACCTACGGTTACAAGCAAATTCCATTTTTTACTAAAAACTTTTTCAATCGTTTTTAAAACGATGCCAGTTACTTTTTCTAAAGATTGAGGATCTAAGCCATATTGCTGTGCACTTACATGAAAAGCATGATGTTCTTTAGAGTGCATAGCTTCTTGGCCAATAAAAGCACTGATTTCACGATCTAAGATTTCATTCGACTTTGCTTTTGCGCGTAAAGCTCGAACAGAGCGAACGAAATATGATTCACCTTCAGGAAACAACGTAGATAAACCCGTAAAATAGTGGGTGAAAGTTGGTTCGTTATTACACCAATAACGAGGTGTATTTTCAAAATTATAGTCCATACGACGGACCGGAAACGAGGCAGGCACACGGTTTAATACAGTATTCATTTTAAGCTCCAATCTTCTTTTAATTAGAGTTCCAAAAAGGAACTTGATAAAAAACTACATCGCTCTATATCTATCGTCAATGCTTTTTGGGGTCGAAAAAGTAGATTGTCCCTAATTGATATCTAAGGAAACTTTAAAGATAAATAGAAAGAAAAATTAAAACTTATTACTGAATTGATAATTTGAATAATAATTAAAAAGCCCAAACCGATAGTTCAATTTGGGCATATTCGAGAACGAACTTAGTTTTTAAGCGCTGGAGTAGCAGCAGCAATTGCAGCGGCAACAGCATCATCTTCAGTTTGAGATGGTTCAGCAGGCTTAGTTGGTTTTGACTGAACCTTTTCAGGTTTTGGCTCTGCTTTTGGTTCAGGCTTAGGTTCAGGTTTTGGTTTCGGCTCTACTTTAGGTTCTGCTTTAGGTTGCTCAGAAACTGTTGTTTGTGAACCTTGATCAGGTTGGGCAGGGCGAGTTTCACGGCGAATTTCAGTTGTCGTATTCGCTGTTTCTTCACGATGAACTTCAACTTGCGGTGGTTCCTGAGTTTGAGCTTCTTCAGTTTGCACACTTTCTAAAGACTCAAATTTTGCAGGTTCAGCAGGTTTAGGTTCTGAAACAGCAGTTTCAACCTTTTCTTGCTCTTCTTCTTTAGGTGTTTCTTTTTTGACACATGCGGTTAACAATAGTCCAGCAGCAATTGCAGCACAGATTAAAAGTTTTTTATTTGCCATTGTCCTAAACAACATTTAATTGAGGAGCTGGCATTATAACAGCAAAAGAGAATGAAAAAATCATGTGAGATTGACCTAATTTTTTATTAAAAATGCTGATAGAATAGCCAGTTGTTTAATGATCTTTGAATTGATGCGGTTTGACTTTGCTTTATAGGGGCAGAGTACAGTAAAATTGCCAAACATTGTAGGCCGATTTCGGCTTGATTGTACGAGAAACTTAATGACCCATTTTATTTTTGTCACTGGTGGTGTAGTTTCATCGCTAGGTAAAGGTATTTCTGCTGCTTCAGTTGCTGCACTTTTGGAAGCCCGTGGCTTAAAAGTCACAATGGTTAAAATGGATCCCTACATTAATGTCGATCCAGGGACAATGAGCCCTTTCCAACATGGTGAAGTTTTTGTCACAGAGGATGGTGCCGAAACTGATCTAGACTTGGGTTATTACGAACGTTTCTTACGTCGTGCGAAAATGACCAAACTTAATAACTTTACAAGTGGTCGTGTATATCAGGACGTTTTAAACAAAGAACGTCGTGGTGACTATCTTGGTGGTACAGTTCAAGTTATTCCACATATTACTGACAACATTAAAGAACGCGTACTTCGCGCAGGTGAAGGCTACGATGTTGCTATCGTAGAAATTGGCGGTACGGTAGGTGATATCGAATCATTACCGTTTATGGAATCAGTTCGTCAGTTAATGGTTGAGCTTGGTCATAAAAGAACCATGCTTATGCATTTAACTTTGTTGCCATATATCAAATCTGCAGCAGAGCTTAAGACAAAACCAACTCAACACTCTGTAAAAGAGTTGCTTTCAATTGGTATTCAGCCAGATATTCTTATCTGCCGTACTGAATATGATGTTGATGCAGACACGAAACGTAAAATTGCTCTATTCACTAACGTAGAAGCACGTGCTGTTGTGGTATGTAAAGATGCGAAAACCATCTATCAAATTCCACGTGGTTTCTATGAGCAAAATGTAGATGACCTCATTTGTGAACGTTTTGGTTTCAATGATTTACCAGAAGCTGACCTAACTGATTGGGATAATGTAGTAGAAGCATTACTTAATCCAGAATACACGGTACGTGTAGCAATGGTTGGTAAATATGTTGAATTACCAGATGCTTATAAATCTGTGAATGAAGCATTATTACATGCTGGTATCAAAAATCGTGTGAAAGTACAGATTGACTATGTCAATGCTGAAGAGCTTGAAAGCCAAGATGTTTCTATTTTGCAAACAGCTGACGCAATCTTAGTCCCAGGTGGCTTTGGTGAACGTGGTACTGAAGGCAAAATGAAAGCTATCCAATACGCACGTGAAAACAAAATCCCATTTTTGGGCATTTGTTTAGGTATGCAGTTGGCTGTAATCGAATATGCCCGTCATGTTGCTGCTATGCCAGAAGCATCTTCTACTGAGTTCAACCGTTCTACAAAATATCCATTGATTGGTTTAATTACTGAATGGTTAGATGAGCGCGGTGAATTACAACAACGTAGCCTTGAGTCTGACTTAGGTGGAACAATGCGTTTAGGTGCACAAAAATCAGAATTGGTTGAAGGCACAAAAACACGTGAAGTCTACGGTAAAGCTGAAATTACTGAGCGTCATCGTCACCGTTATGAAATGAATAACCGTTTCATCGAGTCGATTGAACAAGCTGGTATGAAGATTTCAGGTTACTCTTCAGCACAACATTTAGTTGAAACTGTAGAAATTCCTGAACATCCTTGGTTTATTGCTGTACAATTCCACCCGGAATTTACAAGTTCACCACGTGATGGACATCCATTATTTGCTAGTTTTATTGACGCTGCAAAAACACAGCATCAAAAAAGTAAATAATGCGATTTTAAATAAACTGGGAAAGTTTAAATGTCACAATTAAAACCACAAGAAGTTGTACGTTTAGGCGATATACAAATGGCAAATCATTTGCCATTTGTATTATTTGGCGGAATGAACGTACTTGAATCAAAAGATTTAGCTTTCGAAATTGCAGAAACGTATGTTGATATTTGCAAACGCTTAGATATTCCATATGTATTTAAAGCAAGCTTCGATAAAGCAAATCGTTCTAGTCTGCATTCATTCCGTGGTCCTGGACTTGAAAAAGGTATTGAATGGCTAGGTGATATTAAAAAACATTTTAATGTGCCTATCATTACTGATGTTCATGAGCCACATCAAGCTGAAGCAGTTGCAGAAGTAGCCGATATTATTCAGTTACCTGCTTTCTTAAGCCGACAAACTGATCTTGTTGAAGCGATGGCGAAAACACAAGCCATTATCAATATTAAGAAAGCTCAGTTTTTGGCACCTCATGAAATGCGTCATATCCTGAATAAATGTTTAGAAGCAGGAAACGATAAACTTATTCTTTGTGAGCGTGGTTCAGCATTTGGCTATAACAATCTTGTTGTAGATATGCTTGGCTTTGACATCATGAAAGAAATGAATGTACCAGTTTTCTTTGACGTAACACATGCGTTGCAAACTCCTGGTGGTCGTGCTGACTCAGCAGGTGGTCGTCGTGCTCAAATTACAACTTTAGCACGCGCTGGAATGGCAACAGGCTTAGCTGGATTGTTCTTGGAAGGTCATCCAGACCCAGAACATGCAAAATGTGATGGACCTTGTGCATTACGTATGTCGCAGCTTGAGCCGTTCTTGGCACAAATAAAAGAATTGGATACTTTAGTTAAAGGATTCAAAAAGTTAGACACCCATTGATGCAATAATCTGCATCTAGTTATTCATTCAACAGAGGAATTGTTCATGAGCCAAATCGTTGACATCCGTGCACGTGAAATTTTGGACTCTCGTGGTAACCCAACCATCGAAGCAGACGTAATTTTAGAATCTGGGGTTGTTGGTCGTGCATGTGCACCATCTGGTGCTTCAACTGGTTCTCGTGAAGCTTTAGAACTTCGTGATGGCGACAAAGCACGTTATTTGGGTAAAGGTGTTAAAACTGCGGTTAATAACGTAAACACGATTATCCGTGACGCTTTAGTGGGCAAATCAGTATTTGAACAAAAAGACATCGATAATACGATGATCGAACTTGATGGTACTGAAAACAAAGAAAAATTGGGTGCAAATGCAACTTTAGCTGTGTCATTGGCTGCTGCACGCGCTGCTGCTGATGAAAAGAAAATTCCTCTTTTCCAATACATCGCTGATTTACGTGGTCAAACAATTTTGACTATGCCTGTACCAATGATGAACATCATTAATGGTGGTTCACATGCAGACAATAATGTTGATATTCAAGAGTTTATGATTGAGCCAGTAGGCTTCACTTCATTTGCTGAAGCATTACGTGCTGGTGCTGAAATCTTCCATTCATTAAAATCAGTTTTAAACAAAAAAGGTTTAAACACTGCTGTAGGTGATGAAGGCGGTTTTGCACCAAACTTGCGTTCAAACGAAGAAGCAATTACTGTTATTCTTGAAGCTATTGGTCAAACTGGTTACAAAGCTGGTTCTGACATTATGTTGGCGCTTGACTGTGCATCTTCAGAATTCTACAAAAATGGTCAATATGTTCTTGCGGGTGAAGGCAATAAAGCATTCACAAGCAACCAGTTCTCTGATTATTTAGCAGGTCTTGTAAACCAATATCCAATTATCTCAATTGAAGATGGTTTAGATGAATCAGATTGGGAAGGTTGGTCTTACTTGACATCTATCCTTGGTGACAAAATCCAATTGGTAGGTGATGACTTGTTCGTTACAAACCCTAAGATTTTACAACGTGGTATTAATGAGAAAGTAGGTAACTCTATCTTAATCAAATACAACCAAATTGGTACGTTGACTGAAACTTTAGATGCAATTTACCTTGCTAAAGAAAATGGTTATACAACTGTAATTTCTCACCGTTCTGGCGAAACTGAAGATTCAACTATTGCTGACTTAGCAGTAGGTACAGCGGCTGGTCAAATTAAGACTGGTTCACTTTGCCGTTCTGACCGTGTTTCTAAGTACAACCAATTACTTCGTATTGAAGAATTGACTAAAGCTGCTTACCGCGGTAAAGCTGAGTTTAAAGGTTTAAACTAATCTTTAAATAAAAAGTTAAAATTAATTTTTTAACTTTTTAAGGTGCTTTTTTCTGTTTTTAATAGGGAATAGCACCTTTTTTATTATCCTAATCGGCGTGTTTTCAAAGATTCAGCCCAACTATGATGCTTGCAGCGGGTACATTCTTGATCAATCTTATTTAAAATTTTAGTTTCACCACATTTCATACATGAATAAAAAGTATTAAGTTTAAGTACATCGGCTTTACAGTAGGCATCAGGGAATAATGGCAGGCCCCATCTGACATCTTCATCCTCATAATAAAGTAAGCTCAAAATGCCGTCGGATTCCAACAAAGCTGTTCTCACTTGCCCAAGATGTTCAACATTTTGCTGACGCATTTCCGAGAAAAATTCATCATGTGAATATGTTTGTTTCTGGAAATCTTTGTAGACTAAAAGACCTTCTTTAACTACACATAAAGCTTTCCCTTCCAGTAAATCCTCAATTTTTTTATTCTTCACCATGGCCCAAGTTACAAGTCGGTATAGAAAAAGAATAGCCATAAAAGCTACTAAAGCATGGGCAATAGGTAAGTCCTTAGTGAACATCGGGTCACCAGCGGCTGAACCTAAACATAAAATAATGGCAAGTTCAAAAAGTGAAAGCTGCCGAATTCCTCTTTTACCCGATAACCTTAAAAAACTGATAATAATAATAAACATCACAAAACAGCGAACTAAAATTTCTAAAACAAAGTTCCAAGTCGTATCGCCGATGAAAATATTAAAAAAATCCATTTTTTTCTCCTTATTAAAATAGTTAGAAGAAATCCTTGTAAAATTTTTACCAAAGTAAAAAATAAAAAAATATACATTTTAAGTAGTTATTAGTTAAAAATTAGAAATATATGTGATTTTGTATGAATCTCACGTTTAAAAAAGATTTATAAAGGAGGCTGTAAAGTTGTGCGAGATAATAGTTGCAATAGAGTGGGAGACGCATTAGAAACTATATTCCAAGGCGTGCTTTCTTATTGTTAAATAAATTAAGCGGAATAACGGTGCAGGCTATAAATATGGTAGATCATAAGAATAAGAAGATCGATTAATGACAATCAGAGGTATAAGGGATCGCGTCTAAACGTGTCTGAAAAATAGAAGAGTTCATAACGTTTTCATACATTTGCTGATATGTTTTTTTGTGATCTTCTATGTTGTGATAATCGATAATTTCTTGGAGTTTATCTTTATATTCTATATGTCCAGCATGGAACATTGCTGCGTAGTGGCCCCATAAAGCATATTGATATCTCAAAGCAGCTTTGGGGATTAAATTTATCTCATTTAAGTAACTATTAGCGGTTTTTTCATAACATGCTTTTATTTCATGAGCATCTTTTTTCATTTTACTCAAGAAAATACATTGCATCTCTTGTAGTTTTGAACTTTCTGTTTTAGTGAGTATTTTTTCTGTGACGATATAAGCCTTATTTAGACAACCTAAATGTACAAGTATTTTACGTTTAGTTTTTAAAATATTTAAGTTGTCATCACTAGATGGCATCTTTTTTAATAAAGTTTTTAGTTTTAAATGAGCAGTGGCTTGGTCTTGTTTAGTATTTAGTCCATAAATAATATCATTATATTCATATATATAAGTGTTAATTGGTTTATATTGTTTTTGAATATCCTCCCTATAAATTATTTTTGATGGACTATCATCTGTAGGATTATTACAAGCGCTTAAACCTATGCTTACTAAAGAAAATACTAAGACTTTATACACTACAACTTATACCTTTATTCTCTTTTATGAGATTTGAGAAGAATAATAAAATATAAAAGAAAATACTGTTTAGTTTGTTATTTTTGAGTTAGTCCTAAGACTGTTCTTAACATTGTATTCATTAATCTGAGGAGTAATAAATTTAAAAGATCTGATAATTAAGCAAGATTGGTAGGGAATGAGGGATATAAATAATTAGAACTATTGATAATTCGTTCTAAACAAATAGGAATAATTATTAATATATTGTTGATAACAATTATCATTCGTGTTAGTTTTTGTGCCGAACTTTTGCTGTTATGTAACCTACAAAAAGCAGTAAAAGACTAGGGATCTCGCACAGCACACTCGTTATTATGGAATTTTCTTATGTACACTTCGCCCTTTGGAAAAGTATTTAGAGCTCATTCTTTAGCATTTGCTATGGCTTTAACTGTTCCTTCATTTGTTTATGCAGATGAGAAAAATGGTACAGCCACTTTAGAAACGATAAAAGTACAAGCAGAACAAGAAAATTCCGCTGTTACCGAAGGTTCGGGCAGTTACACAGCTAAAAGCGCAAATACTTCTACAAAATTAAATTTATCACTTCGTGAAACACCTCAATCGGTTAAAGTTTTAACTCGTGAATATTTAGATGATCGAAAAATCGATTCTTTTCAAGATTTAATGAACAATATTACGGGTGTTTCAACTTCACGTACCGATGAGCGCCAAAAAGCTTATGCACGTGGCTTTGAGGTGGATTATTATTTACTGGATGGAATGCCGAGTACAACCAACTTAAGTATAGGCGATCTTGATCTAGATATTTATGATCGTGTCGAAGTCGTTAAGGGAGCTAGTGGCTTAACTACAGGTGCTGGCAATCCAGCAATGGCGCTAAATATGATTCGTAAGCATGCTAATGCTAAAGAACTAACTGGTAATGTCAGCACATCTTTAGGTTCGTGGAACTCTTGGAGTAGCTCAGCAGATGTTTCCACGCCACTTAATGCAGATGGATCATTGCGTGGCCGCATGTTTGTAAAGCATTCTGATGAAAAATCATTTATGGATTTTTATGAGAAAGAACGCAATGTATTTTATGGTGCGGTTGATTATGACTTGAGTGATAAAACAAGCATGTCGCTTGGGGCAACTTATCAAGAGTTACATCGTGACGGTATCCGTTGGGGCGGAACACCTGCTTTTTATACCGATGGGACTCGTACCAATTTTTCCAGAAGCTTAACAGTAAGTGCACCTTGGACTTATTGGGATGTAAATACAACGGCAGTATTTGCGAACTTAAAGCAGAATTTATTTAATGACGTTAATTTAAATATTGCTTATACCTTCCGTAAGGAAGATACAGCTTCTATGTTGTTATATACAGCTGGAAAAGTAGACAAGGCAACCAATACCAGTCCATTAGAAAATCCAAATGATAATCAGCCGAATAAAACTGATTATGTTTCTGTATATGGCGCAAAAGCTGCAAATGAAGAAAACAATATTGATGTTTTTATCAATGCACCATTTACGATTTTTAATCGTCCACAAGAAATCATTATTGGTGGATCGTGGAATAAGAATGAAAAGACAAAAGATATTTTTGGTGGATCTAACAAAAACCAAGACATTGAGAAATATTTAGGTGGACCGCTTAACTATAATGATATGGCTCAAGAGTTGCTTCAACCAGTAGTATTAAATGGTAAAAATGCACTAAATGAAACTACACAAACCGCTGCTTATATTGCTGGTAAATTTCAAATTTTTGATCCTTTAAAAGTTATTGCTGGTGCACGTTTATCTAACTGGGAATATAAGTCTGAAAATGATAAAGGTAACCGTGAATTTAACAATGAATTAGCACCATATGTTGGCGCTATTTATGATTTTGCCCAAGATCATTCTGTGTATGCGAGTTATACAGAAATTTTCAAACCTCAAGAACGTAAAGATGTAAATGATCAATATATTGATCCGATTACAGGTAAGAGTTATGAGGCTGGCTTAAAGAGCGAATGGTTTGGAGGACGGTTAAATACGGCATTGTCAGTATTCCGAATAGAACAATCTAATTTTGCTGAATCGATACCTGGAGTATTTATTGTTCGTAATGGTACGCAAACTACAGAGCAGGCTTATCGCGCTGTAGATGGCGTTGAAAGTAAAGGTTTTGAGTTTGAAGCTGAGGGTGAGATTAACGACAATTGGGGTATTAACTTTGGTATTGCTAATTTTGAAGCAAAAGATGCAAAAGGCACCAAGGTTAATACGACAAACTCTCGAACAACTTCGAATCTATTTGTTAAGTACAAACTTGATCAATGGAGTGCAGGACTTGGTTTAAATTATAAGAGTAAATACTATACGGGTAGTGGAAGCTCTCGTATTGAACAAGATGCGTATGTTTTAGCAAGTGCTATGCTTGGCTATCAGGTAGATAAGAATATTAAACTTCAATTCAACATCGATAATATTTTTGATGAGAAATATTATGAAGGTATTGGTGACAACTCAATGAATTGGGGAACGCCGAGAAATGCAACGGTGAGTGTTCGTTATAACTTCTAATTACTGGCTCATTTAAATCGCTATTGAAAAGTCCTCTTGGGAGGACTTTTTTCTATTTATTCAACATAATTTCTTGATACGCAGAATAGCTTTTATATACATAGAGTGATTTATAAGCAGTTGTACTTATAAATATGATTTCCCTTTCAAATTCCATTCATTTTTGACAAAATGAAACATGTCACAATGGTCAATTTAAAGTAACATGCGCATTAATAGTTTTGCACTGATTTTGCAGGAATTTTGCATGCTCTTTTTAAATTGTTATACAATACAAAAGCTTAATCAAAGTTTTTAATTAAAACTCTTAATGATATGTTAGAAGTATTTCGATCCACTTCAAGCAAACTGATATTGCTACTTGTTATTGTTTTAGTAGCTATACTGCAATATCAATTTTGGTTAGGTGAGGGTGGCTATCTCCCTCATCAGGCTCTCATGCAACAAATTCAGCAACAAGCTGAAGTTAATGAAGAGCTTAAAGAACGAAACCGTATTTTGGCAGCAGAGGTTTTTGACCTGAAAAATGGTACAGAAGCAATAGAAGAACATGCACGCCTTGATCTAGGTTTAGTTAAACCACATGAGACATTTGTTCAAATGAGTACAATTAGTACCCATTACAAGCCTATTTATATTGACCCGAACGCTAAAGTTGATTTGGAAACGAATGAGACACCTGCATCCCCAGATATCCCAGACTAAATTATGGGCAGTTATTCCCGCTGCAGGATCAGGAAGTCGATTTTCTAAAACTGAATTGAAGCAGTATCAATATATTCAGAATACGACTGTTTTAGAGCATACTGTTCGGCGTATAAGTCAACTTCCATTAGATGGTTATATTTTGGCAATCGGTGCCCAAGATACCTTTGCCCAAACTCTTGCATTTCAAAATATAGATAAAGCGCATTTTTGTGCGGGTGGGGCGGAACGAGTCCATTCGGTTTTAAATGCGTTAAATCATCTTTTAAATTTTGCTGATGAAAATGATTGGGTACTTGTTCATGATGCTGCACGACCTTGTGTAACAATTGACTGTTTAAATATCCTTGTTCAAACAGCAGTTGAGTCAAATCATAGTGCTATTTTAGCGATTCCCGTTCGTGACACGTTAAAGCAGGTTGAAGTAAATAATCATATTAACAAAACGGTAAGCCGTGATTTCTTATGGCAAGCACAAACCCCTCAAATTGCGAAAATCGGTAAACTAAAAAAAGCAATTGAACATGCTTTAGAAAATAACGTCACTATTACCGATGAGGCAAGTGCACTTGAGTATATGGGTGAAACTGTACAGGTCGTAATGGGGCGTTCGGATAATATAAAAATTACCTATCCCGATGACTTAGAGCTTGCACGTTTAATTCTTCAGTCTCAATCTTAATTGCCTCTTTTTGTATTTGCTTAGAAGACAAAATATCTAAGCAAATCCATCTACGTATCTCTTTATAAGATCTCATATTCTTTTACATTGATCAGTCTTACTATCTAGCAAGATGATACGAGTACTTTAGATAATGTTCGATCATCGAACAAAAAACATTTATACCGAACAAAACTATAGTCTGATAACTAGATCAAATTATAAAAATTATCAAGAATGTTTAGAAAGGGAAATCTAAGGGAAACACTCGGGATTGAGTGAAATATTTATCTATTCTTCTCGCCTCAGTGTGTCTACCTCTCTTACCTATCTCTTCTTCAATGAGCACAATGGAGTTGTCTAATGATTGACAAAAGTAAGTCCTCACTAAGCGAGGCACTATCGCAGATTAAAGATGGTGCAACCATTCTGATTGGTGGTTTTGGTACCGCAGGACAACCCGCTGAACTCATTGACGGACTGATTGAACTGGGTGTCAAAGATTTAACTATTGTCAGCAACAATGCCGGTAATGGTGATTACGGTCTGGCGAAACTGCTTAAAGCCGGTTCAGTTAAAAAAGTGATTTGTTCTTTCCCACGTCAGGCAGACTCTTATGTGTTTGATGAACTGTACCGCGCCGGAAAGGTTGAACTTGAAGTGGTGCCGCAAGGCAATCTGGCTTGTCGTATTCAGGCAGCAGGTATGGGGTTAGGTGCTGTGTTTACCCCAACAGGTTTTGGAACACTATTGGCTGAAGGCAAAGAAACCCGCCAGATTGATGGGAAAGATTATGTACTTGAATATCCGATCAAAGCTGACTTTGCCTTGATTAAAGCTTACAAGGGCGACCGCTGGGGCAATCTGGTTTACCGTAAATCAGCACGTAACTTTGGCCCGATCATGGCGATGGCTGCTGATATCACCATTGCTCAGGTTTCTGAGGTGGTTGAGCTAGGTGGATTAGATCCGGAACATATCATCACCCCAGGTATCTTCGTACAGCATGTTGTACAAGTCGCACCCGCACAATAAGCAATAAGGAGAAATAACATGAGCTACCAGAAACTCAGCCGTGACCAGATTGCAAAACGTGTGGCACAAGATATTCCAGATGGCGCCTATGTGAACTTAGGCATTGGTTTACCGACCAAGATTGCCAGCTACCTACCGAACGACAAAGATATTTTCCTTCATTCTGAAAATGGTTTGTTGGCTTTTGGCCCACCGCCAGCAGCAGGTGAAGAAGACCCTGAACTGATTAATGCGGGTAAAGAGTTTGTGACCATGCTTGAAGGCGGCAGCTTTTTCCATCATGGCGACTCATTTGCCATGATGCGTGGAGGTCACCTTGATATTGCCGTGCTTGGCGCCTTTCAGGTCGCAGCCAATGGTGACTTGGCCAACTGGCACACGGGTGCACCGGATGCAATTCCTGCTGTAGGTGGTGCAATGGATTTGGCTGTAGGCGCCAAGAAAGTATTTATCACTACAGACCATGTAACCAAGCAAGGTGAACCAAAGATTGTGGCTGAGCTCACTTATCCGGTAACGGGTAAAAAATGTGTTGACCGTATTTACACCGACTTGTGTGTGATTGACGTGACCCCAGATGGTTTAAAGGTACTTGAGAAGGTTGAAGGTCTAAGCTTTGATGAGTTACAGGCTTTAACGGGTGCAACTTTGATTGATGCCACTCAAGGGTAAGGAAGTAGGGAAATGACATTAAAAAACGCTTATATCATCGATGCCATCCGTACTCCATTCGGCCGTTATGCCGGTGGCCTGGCACCTATCCGTGCCGATGACCTTGGTGCTGTGCCGATTAAAGCCCTCATGCAGCGTAACCCAAATGTAGATTGGGAACAGGTCGATGATGTGATCTATGGCTGTGCGAACCAAGCCGGTGAAGATAACCGTAATGTCGGCCGTATGTCAGCACTCCTTGCAGGTTTACCGTATCAGGTGCCTGCAACGACTATTAACCGTCTCTGTGGTTCCTCACTCGATGCCATTGCCATTGCTGCCCGTGCCATTAAAGCAGGTGAAGCGAACTTGGTGATTGCAGGTGGTGTGGAAAGCATGAGCCGTGCACCCTATGTGATGGGTAAGTCTGACAGCGCTTTTGGCCGTAACCAGAAGATCGAAGACACCACCATGGGATGGCGTTTCATTAATCCGAAACTTAAAGAATTGTATGGTGTAGACACCATGCCCCAGACTGCCGAAAACGTGGCTGAACAGTTTAACGTCAATCGTGCAGATCAGGACCAGTTTGCCTTGGTGAGCCAACAACGCACCGCAAGCGCGCAAGCCAAAGGCTTTTTTTCTAAAGAAATCGTCGCAGTTGAAATCCCTCAGCGTAAGGGTGATGCTGTTGTGATTGATACCGATGAACATCCTCGTGCATCGACCACGCTTGAAGGTTTAAGCAACCTTAAACCTGTAGTCAAAGCAGACGGCACCGTCACTGCGGGAAATGCTTCAGGTATTAACGATGGTGCAGCAGCTTTATTGATTGCTTCTGATGAAGCTGTTCAAACTTATAACCTCAAACCACGTGCCAAGATCATTGCTTCAACAGCGGTGGGTGTAGAACCACGCATTATGGGTTTTGCTCCGGCACCAGCGATTAAAAAATTACTTAAACAAGCCAACCTGACTTTAGAGCAGATGGATGTAATTGAACTAAATGAAGCCTTTGCTGCACAAGCTTTGGCTGTGACCCGTGATTTAGGTTTGCCAGATGATTCTGACAAGGTAAACCCTAATGGCGGTGCGATTGCTTTAGGTCATCCGCTTGGTGCATCAGGTGCACGCCTAGTCACCACAGCCTTAAACCAGCTTGAACAGACAGGTGGTCGTTATGCCTTGTGTTCAATGTGTATTGGTGTAGGTCAAGGCATCGCATTGATTATTGAGAGAGTCTAATTATGAGCCAGTTATATGCCAGCTTGTTTTATCAAAAAGACGTCACTGACATCTTTAGTGACTCATCTTTAATCACATATATGATTCAGGTTGAAGTTGCGTTAGCGCAAGCTCAGGCAAAAGTTGGCGTGATTCCTCAAAATGCAGCTAATACCATTGCGCAAGTAGCTGAGCAGGCATTAGATAAGTTTGACTTTTCAGCGTTGGCTGTAGCAACTGGCTTAGCTGGAAATATAGCAATCCCATTTGTAAAGCAGCTTACGGCAATTGTTAAAGATGTAGATGAAGATGCTTCACGTTATGTGCATTGGGGCGCAACAAGTCAGGATATTTTAGACACAGCATGTATTTTGCAATGCCGCGATGCATTAAATATTGTGGAAGCACAACTTCAACATTGCTATACCACAGCATTACAACAAGCTAAGCAATATCGTTATCAAGTCATGATTGGACGTACATGGTTACAGCAAGCTTTACCAATTACTTTAGGGCATAAACTCGCTCGTTGGGCTTCTGCATTTAAGCGTGATTTAGATCGTATCCAAGCTATGAAATCACGTGTATTTACTGCTCAGTTAGGTGGGGCTGTAGGCTCATTAGCTTCGTTGCAGGATCAAGGTTCACTTGTGGTTAGCGCATTTGCTCAGCAGCTGAATCTGACTGTGCCCACAAGCACATGGCATGGTGAGCGCGACCGTATTGTTGAAATCGCAAGTGTACTGGGCATGATTGTTGGGAATACGGGCAAGATGGCACGTGATTGGTCTCTTATGATGCAAACCGAAATTGCGGAATTGTTTGAACCAACCGCAAAGGGTCGTGGTGGTTCATCAACCATGCCGCATAAACGTAATCCAGTGGCAGCGGCTTCAGTACTTGCAGCCGCAAATCGTGTACCAGCGCTGATGTCTAGTATCTATCAAAGCATGGTACAGGAACATGAGCGTAGCCTAGGTGCGTGGCATGCAGAATGGTTAGCAATTCCTGAAATTTTTCAACTTTGTGCTGGAGCATTAAGTCGTACTGGTGAAGTTTTACAAGGTTTCGAAGTTAATGCTGAGCATATGCAACGTAACCTTGAATGTACCAATGGGTTGATTATGGCGGAAGCTGTAATGATGGCGCTTGCTCCAAAAATTGGACGTTTAAATGCACATCATGTTGTTGAAGCAGCTTGTAAAACAGCAGTCGCACAAAATCAGCATTTATCTGAAGTTGTTAGTCAATTAGATGAAGTAAAAGAACATTTTTCCCTAGCAGAAATTTTGGAAATTTTTAAAGCAGAAAACTATTTGGGCAACATTCAAGCTCAAATTGATGCTGTTTTACAAGAAGCACAAGGAGGAGACATTAAGTGAAACAGACTATTAGCAATCGCCAAGGAAAACAGCTGGCTGTCTATACCGAAGGTTTAAAAGATGCTCCAGCACTTGTGTTATCTAATTCATTGGGAACAGATCATGGAATGTGGCAGCCGCAAGTAGATGAGCTAAAAAGTCATTTTAATGTCATTACATACGACACACGTGGACATGGTGAAAGTGATGTAATTAGTGATACTACATTGCAAAACTTAGCGGAAGATGTTGTTGATATTTTAGATGCCTTAAATATTGAAAAAGCTCATTTTTGTGGAATTTCAATGGGTGGAATTACAGGGCTTTGGTTAGGTATTCATCATCCAGAGCACTTTCTAAGCATTACTGTCGCTAACTCGGCAGCCAAAATTGGACAGGCTGAGGCGTGGTTGAGTCGTGCTGAGTCGGTAGAACAAAACGGTTTAGCTGAGTTGGTTAAAACTACGCATACACGTTGGTTTAGCGAAAAATTCGACTATCAGCATAATGTGGTTGCACAAACAACTATTCAAAGTCTAGCAAACACACCAGCACAAGGTTATGCCAATGCATGTCGTGCTTTAGCACATGCTGATTTAAGAGATGAAATTGCACAAATCCAAATTCCGGTATTACTGATTGCAGGAACGGCAGATCCAGTGACAACAGTAGCAGATGCTGAGTTTATGCAGAATGCTATTAAGAACAGTCAAATTGCTAAATTGGAAGCATCACATCTTTCTAATATTGAGCAACCGCAAAGATTTACTCAGGAATTGACTAGGTTTATTCAACAAATCTAATAGCTCAGTCGTTTAAAAGGAATTGGCCTTAAGGAGGCAAATATGGCGTCTCAGGATTACGCTGCACCAAATAAAAGTATCGATGCTCAAGCGCTGATTAATGATGCTCCACTGAGTAAATATCAATGGATGATCGCAATCATCTGTTTCTTAATTATTTTTACTGATGGTATCGATACTGCTGCGATGGGGTTTATCGCTCCAGCATTAGCTCAGGACTGGGGTGTTGATCGCTCTCAGTTAGGCCCAGTGATGAGTGCTGCACTTGGTGGAATGATTATTGGAGCTTTGGTTTCTGGCCCAACAGCTGACCGTTTTGGTCGAAAAATCGTTTTAGCTTTTTCGATGCTTGTGTTTGGTGGTTTTACTTTGGCGTCTGCTTATGCAACAAATTTAGATAGCCTTGTCGTTTTACGCTTTTTGACAGGTATTGGACTTGGTGCAGCTATGCCGAATGCCACTACATTATTCTCTGAATACTGCCCAACCCGCATTCGTTCATTGCTGGTGACATGTATGTTTTGTGGTTACAACTTGGGTATGGCTACAGGTGGTTTTATTAGTAGTTGGCTTATCCCGACCTACGGCTGGCACAGTTTATTTTTGCTCGGCGGCTGGTCACCTTTAATTTTAATGGTTTTAGTGATTTTGGTGTTACCTGAGTCTTACCGCTTTTTAATTGTGAAAGGTAAGAACCCTGAAAAAGTACGCAAAATCTTAAATCATATCGCACCAACTCAAGTTCAAAATGCGACTGCTTTTCACGTGCCAGAAGAGAAAACTGAAACAGCTCAAAAGAAAAATGTCTTTGGAATTATGTTTTCTAAGCCATATGCGAAAGGAACGCTTTTACTTTGGTTGACCTACTTCATGGGCTTAGTGGTTGTTTACTTGCTGACAAGCTGGTTGCCAACGCTTATGCGTGAAACAGGGGCTTCCATGGAGCGTGCTGCGTTTATTGGCGGTTTGTTCCAGTTCGGTGGAGTGGTGAGCGCATTGTTCATTGGTTGGGCGATGGACAAATTTAATCCGAACCGAGTCATTGCCATTTTCTACTTTGCCGCAGGTCTATTTGCGATTGCTGTTGGTCAAAGCTTAGGAAACTCAACATTACTTGCAGTATTGGTGCTTTGCGCGGGTATCGCAATTAACGGTGCGCAATCTTCAATGCCAGCGTTAAGCGCTCGTTTCTATCCAACACAGTGCCGTGCAACGGGTGTGTCTTGGATGACCGGTATTGGACGTTTCGGTGCAGTCTTTGGTGCTTGGATTGGTGCTGTACTACTCGGCAATGATTGGTCGTTTACTGCCATTCTTAGTTTATTACTAATTCCAGCGACTGCTGCGGCTGTTGCTGTATTTGTTAAATCACTTGTTGCGCATACCGATGCAACTTAATAGAGGTCTATCACAATGAATGATGAACAACGCTATAAACAAGGCATTGAAGTGCGGACTGAAGTTTTGGGTGAAAAGCATGTTGGTCGGTCTTTGCAAAACCTAAATGACTTTAACCAAGATTTTCAAAACTTTATTAGCCGTTACGCATGGGGTGAGGTGTGGTCTCGTCCGGGCTTACCACGCCATACCCGTAGTTTAGTCACTATCGCAATTTTATTAGCACTTGGCCGTGAAGACGAACTACGTATGCATTTACGTGCTTGCTTCAACAATGGCGTAACCAAAGAAGATTTAAAAGAGTTGATCTTACATAGCTCACTCTATGCAGGTTTACCTGCTGCAAACGCTGCAATGCATATGGCCGAAGAAGTCTTTAAAGAGTTGGGAATAGAAGTCAACTCAGTTGCAGCGAAAGAACAGGATTAAGGAGATAAAGATGTCACAACATAGCTGGGGTGCTTACGCCCAACGTAATACAGAAGATCATCCACCTGCATATGCGGAAGGTTATAAGACAAGTGTTTTACGTTCGCCAAAAAATGCATTGATTTCTATTAATGAGACTTTAACTGAAGTTACTTCACCGCATTTTTCTCCAAATTTGTTTGGCCCAAAAGATAACGATTTGATTTTGAACTATGCCAAAGATGGTTTACCAATTGGTGAACGTGTCATTGTTCATGGTTATGTCCGAGACCAGTTTGGTCGTCCTGTAAAAAATGCACTTTTAGAAGTATGGCAAGCCAATGCTTCTGGTCGTTATCGTCATCCAAACGATAAGTTTATTGGTGCAATGGACCCTAACTTCGGTGGTTGTGGTCGTACATTAACTGACGAAAATGGTTTTTATATTTTCCGTACCATTAAACCAGGTCCATATCCGTGGCGTAATCGTATTAATGAATGGCGTCCAGCTCATATCCACTTCTCTTTAATTGCTGATGGTTGGGCTCAGCGCCTAATTTCGCAGTTTTATTTTGAAGGCGATACGTTAATTGACACTTGCCCGATTTTAAAAACGATTCCTTCTGAAGATCAACGTCGTGCATTGATTGCACTAGAAGATAAAAACAACTTTATCGAAGCTGATAGCCGTTGTTACCGTTTTGACATCACTTTACGTGGTCGTCGAGCGACTTACTTCGAAAATGAATTGACTTAATCGGGAGCACGAGCATGAATAACTGGAATTTTCAGGAATTAAAAGAAACTCCATCTCAAACGGGTGGTCCTTACGTTCACATTGGTTTGTTACCGCAACAAGCAAATATCGAAGTTTTTGAAAACAACTTTAATAACCAGTTAGTACAAGACCACACCAAAGGCGAGCGCATTCGTCTTGAAGGTCAGGTATTTGACGGATTAGGTTTACCTCTACGCGACGTACTGATCGAGATTTGGCAGGCCGATGCGAACGGTATTTACCCGAGTCAGGCAGATACACGTGAGCAAAAAGCTGATCCTGCATTTCAGGGCTGGGGCCGTACAGGTGCAGACTTTGAAACGGGTGTTTGGAGCTTTAATACAATTAAGCCGGGTGCTACAGCAGGCCGTAAAGGTTCAACTCAAGCACCTCATATTGCATTAGTCATTTTCGCTCGCGGTATTAACTTAGGCCTTCATACACGTGTTTATTTTGAAGATGAAGCAGAGGCAAATGCCAATGACCCAATTCTAAATAGCATTGAATGGGCACCACGTCGCCAAACACTTATTGCAAAACGTTCTGAACAAAATGGTGAAGTTGTTTACCGCTTTGATATCCGTATTCAGGGCGATGACGAAACTGTATTTTTTGATATTTAAGAAACACCTAAGGCTACACCTGATTATTCAAGGATGCGTGTAGCCTTTTTAAGGATGAACCTATGAACATGAAAACATTATTAAGCCTAAGTTTGCTTGCACTCCCATTTTTTACAGCACAGACAAATGCTGAACCGGTTGTTTTAGCTGCTCAAACACAACCTGCCGCTACAGCCGTTAAAACGATTGTTCCAATTACCGCAAAAACCAAAGAACAAGCTCTGGCACAAGCTCAAGTCATTGCAAATACGGCAGATGCTGATTTAGCTGAGTTCCGTATCGATTTACTCAGTTTTGCGAGTGATACAAAACAAGTCATTGCCTTAGGTCATGAATTGAAAAAGATTTTAGGCAATAAACCAATGATTGCCACAATTCGTACTAAAAACGAAGGTGGACAGCTTGAAATTAGCGATGCTGATTATGGTAAGACTTATCAGGCTTATTTAAAAAATCCGTTCATGGACTGGTTAGATGTTGAAATGTTCCGTGATCAAAAAGTAGTTTCAGAAATTGTTCAAAAAGCACATCAAAAGAAAGTGTTGGTGGTCATGTCTAATCATGATTTCCAAAAAACACCAAGCCAAGATGAAATTGAAAAACGCTTGTTAAAACAAGATCAAATGGGCGCAGATATTCTAAAAATTGCTGTAATGCCAAAATCTAAACAAGATGTATTCACTTTAATGAATGCCACTTTAAAAGTAAGCCAGCAAACTACTAAGCCATTATTGACAATGTCGATGGGGCAATTAGGTACGATTTCTCGTGTTGCAACAGCCAATATGGGCGGAAGTTATAGTTTTGGCATGATTGGTGAGGCGTCAGCACCCGGTCAAATTGATGTGACTAAGCTCAAACAGATTTTAAAAACCGTTCAACCAACAAATCCATAAATCATAAGGATATGATGAAATGAATACATTACGTTTAACTACTCTTGCATTAGGTTTGATGGTTTCAGGAGTAGCGGCAGCACAAACTTATGTTGTTGATCGTTATCAAGACGATAGCAATAAAGGCTCTTTACGCTGGGCAATTGAACAAGCCAATGCTAACCCAAGCGAAGCTAGCGACATTTTGATTCAAGCGGTAGGCAAAGCACCTTATGCGATTAAATTAAACAGCGCACTTCCTGACATTAAAGCACCTGTCAAAATTATTGGTACAGAGTGGGATAAAACTGGTGAATACATCGCGATTGATGGTTCAAACTATATTAAAGGTGAAGGAGCAAAAGCTTGCCCTGGTGCAAACCCTGAGCAGTACGGAACCAATGTCCGTACCATGACCTTACCGGGGTTGGTACTGCGTGATGTGAATAATGTCACTTTGAAAGGTTTAGACATTCATCGCTTTTGTATTGGTGTATTGATTAACCGTTCAAGCAATAACCTCATTCAACACAACCGTATTAGTAATAACTACGGTGGTGCTGGTGTCATGCTGACTGGTGATGATGGGCAAGGTAATCCAACTGCAACCACGACCAATAACAACAAAGTTTTAGACAATATTTTCCAAGATAATGGTGATGGCTTAGAACTGACACGTGGTGCGGCATTTAACTTAATTGCGAACAACCATTTTGTTTCAACGAAAGCAAACCCAGAGCCATCACAAGGTATTGAAATTTTGTGGGGTAATGACAATGCCGTAGTTGGTAATAAATTTGAAAACTATTCAGATGGCTTACAGATTAACTGGGGTAAGCGTAACTATATTGCCTATAACGAACTGACCAATAACTCGATTGGTTTCAACATGACGGGTGATGGCAACATTCTCGATAGCAATAAAGTGCATGGTAACCGTATTGGTGTAGCCATCCGCTCTGAAAAAGATGCAAACGCAAAAATTACTTTGACTAAAAACCTGATTTGGGACAATGGTAAAGATATTAAGCGCTGTGAGGCTGGAGGTTCATGTGTACCAAATCAGCGTTTAGGCGCAATTGTATTTGGTGTGCCTGCACTTGAGCACGAAGGATTCGTAGGATCGCGTGGGGGCGGTGTAGTTGTAGATCCATCTAAACAACAAAAAACTTGTACGCAGCCAAATCAGCAAAACTGTAATGCTCAGCCGAATCAGGGCATTAAAGCACCTAAGTTAACCGTTAATAAAGATTCAGTGACTGTAGAAATTAATGGTTTGCCAAACCAGCGTTATCAAGTGGAGTTCTTTGGAAATCAAAATGCGGCATCAAAAGAAGCTGAGCAATATTTAGGAGCTGTTACCGTTGCTACAAATACCGAAGGTAATGCAAAAGCGAATTGGAAGCCAACTGTAAAAGTTGCCTCAATTACAGCAAATGTAACTGATCGCTTTGGTGCGACGTCTGAACTTAGTTCGGCGGTACAAACTAAATAATAACAATAAGGGAAGCGCCTCACACAGAGGCGCAGCATAGAAATGATAAAAGGGATTTGAAATGCCAAATTTAATGAAACTGAGTGTGTTAACAATCGCTGTAATAGGTAGCCAATTTGCGCTTGCGAATGAAGCTTGGTCACAAGACCGTCAATGGTTGCTTGGTGACTGGAATGGAAAACGCCTGCAGCTAGAGCAACAAGGTTATAAATTTACAGCTTCTATTATGAGCCAAGCTGCCACAAATTTAGATGGTGGTTATAACGATAGCAATACATTTGAAAATGCTGCGCAACTTTCTTTAGGTGCCAACTTCGATTTAGAAAAAATTGCTGGTTGGAAAGATACAACAGCGAATCTAGTCGTGACTAAACGTGACGGCAATGCATTAACTCTCGAGCGTATTAAAGACCCACGTTCTAGCCAATTGGGCAATGCTCAAGAGATTTATGGACGCGGTAAAATCTGGCGTTTATCTCAAGCATGGGTGAAAAAAGGTTTCGTTGATAACACCGTACAGGTCAAATTTGGTCGTATGGGAATGTCAGAAGACTTTAATAGTTCTCAATGTGAGTTTCAGAATTTATTACTTTGCGGTGGGCAGCTAGGAAAATCAATTGGTTCAATTTGGTATAACTCGCCAGTTGGTGTGTGGGCGACAAATGTTAAATATCAGTTTGCACCTGAGTGGACTTTGGGATTGGGTGTGTATGAGGTCAATCCAGACAATATTAAAACTGAATCAAATAGTGATGGTTTTAATCTGGATATGAACAACGTAAAGGGCGCAACTATACCAGTTGAGCTTACATGGAAACCAAAACTTGCTACTTTTAATGGTTTACCGGGTGAATATAAAGTAGGGGCGCTGTACTCAACCGCAGAAGCGAATGATATTAACACTGCGGATAAAGTTCATGATGGAAAACAAAGTTTCTGGATTAATGCACAGCAACAACTGACGAATAAAGGCGAAGATCCGAAACGCGGTTTATATATCAGTTTTAACGGCGTTGTAAATGATAAAGCAACGACTTTTGTTCAAAGTACACAACAGCTTGCTCTTTGGTATAAGGGGCCATTTGATAGCCGTCCAAATGATTCGATTGGCTTTGGTATTGCCAATTATGTGGTCAATGATCGTGCTAAAGATAAGCAGATCGCAACAAACGAAAGTCGTGGATACTATAGCTATGATTCGATTGCATCTGACTATATTCCAATTCAAGACGACGAACTAAATGTCGAGCTGAACTATACCTACCAATGGTCTCCGGCCGTCATGTTACGTCCAAACATTCAGTATATCCATCAACCTGCGGGTGTAAAAGAGGTCGATGATGCTTGGGTGGCAGGCTTGAGTGTAAAAGTTAATTTTTAACAGTATTTATGGCTGGTTAGACATGGTTTAACTGGCTCAAATGCTTGAACTATTCGGGTTCAGTATATGTGGAGTAGGATCTATGTCTGAGTCAGATTCTAAGTTTCATATCTTATTCAAAATATGGTGTTTTATTTTAGGCTTAGCTTTATTGGCTACAGGTGTTTTTTACATTGTAGGCGGTGGAAAGCTAGTATCACTCGGCGGTTCTTGGTATTTCTTGGTTGCAGGGCTATTTATTACCCTTTCTGCAATTAGTATTTTCCGAAAAAAAGCGCTTGGTGTCTGGATTTTTGCGGCTGTCTTTGTTGGCACCGTAATTTGGTCACTGGTTGATGCGGGCTGGGAATTCTGGCCATTATTCTCGCGTTTAATGTTTCCTGCCGGTCTTTTTGCTGCTTTATTATTTACGCTACCTTCAATTCGACGTTACCAATTTCAAACTAGTTTGGCATCTTCATCTTATGCAATAGGTGGATTAGTTGTAGTTGGTATGTTGATTGCGCTTTATCAGATGTTCCAACCGCATCCAACGGTAGCAAGCTCAGGTGAAAAGCTCCCTTTAGTACCAGTTGACCCAGCCAAAAAACAGGTGAATTGGGAAAATTATGGAAATGATGCAGGTGGTAGTCGCTTTGTTGCTCTCGATCAAATTAACAGAGATAACGTTCATAAATTAAAAGAAGCTTGGCGCTTTAGAACAGGCGATTTTACAACAGGTAGTGGTAATGGTGCTGAAGATCAAATGACACCGCTACAGGTTGGAAATAAAGTCTTCTTATGTACACCACATAATAATATTTTTGCGATAGATGCTGACTCAGGTAAACAGATCTGGAAAGCTGAAGTGAACTCGAAAGCCGATGCTTGGGAACGTTGTCGTGGTGTTGCATACTTTGATTCAACTAAACCACTTGTTCAACCAACTTTAGCTGGTGCAAATGCAGTAACCGCGGTTGCAACAAATACGGCATGTCCACGTCGTGTATATACCAATACACCTGATGGTCGTTTAATTGCAGTCAATGCAGATAACGGTCAGCGCTGTGCTGATTTTGGTGTAAATGGAACGGTTGATTTATTGGAAGGACTTGGGGCGGGAACAAAAGCGCCACGTTTTGAAGTGACTTCTGCACCGACTATTGCGGGTACGACCATTGTGGTGGGTAGCCGTATTGCTGACAACGTAGCCGCAGATATGCCGGGTGGTGTTATCCGTGGCTATGACGTGATTACGGGTAAACTTCGCTGGGCGTTTGATCCGCGTAATCCAGATCCTAACTATGTTCTTAAACCGGGTGAAACCTATAAACGTAGTTCAGCAAACTCTTGGGCTGCAATGTCATATGATCCGCAAATGAATACGGTGTTCTTACCTATGGGTAGCTCATCTGTCGACATTTGGGGGGGTAACCGTAATCCGTTAGATCATAAATACAATACTTCTGTTTTGGCACTTGATGCGACAACAGGTAAAGAAAAGTGGGTGTATCAAACTGTTCATAATGATTTATGGGACTTTGACTTACCTATGCAACCAAGTCTAGTCGACTTTCCATTAAAAGATGGTACGACTAAACCAGCTGTTGTGATTGGAACCAAATCAGGCCAATTTTTTGTGCTTGACCGTGTAACGGGTAAACCGCTGACTAAAGTAGTTGAACAACCTGTGAAAGCAGCAAATATCCCGGGTGAGCAATACAGTGCAACTCAACCACGTTCAGTTGAAATGCCTCAAATTGGTAATCAGACTTTAACTGAGTCAGATATGTGGGGTGCTACGCCATTTGACCAACTGATGTGCCGTATTAACTTTAAGTCAATGCGTTACGAAGGTCTATTTACTGCACCGGGTACTGACGTTTCATTAAGTTTCCCGGGTTCTTTGGGTGGCATGAACTGGGGTAGTATTGCTTTTGATCCAACTCATCGTTATATGTTCGTGAACGATATGCGCCTTGGATTATGGATTCAATTGATGGAGCAAACTCCTGAAGATATTAAGATTCAAGCGAATGGTGGGGAAAAAGTAAACACAGGTATGGGTGCTGTACCAATGAAAGGTACGCCGTATAAAGTGAATAAAAACCGCTTTATGTCAGCATTAAGCATTCCTTGTCAGAAACCGCCGTTTGGTACGATGACTGCGATTGATTTGAAAACTCGTCAAGTTGCATGGCAGGTACCATTAGGTACGGTTGAAGATACAGGTCCTATGGGAATTAAAATGGGCTTAAAAGCACCGATCGGTATGCCAACCATTGGTGGTCCGATGGCAACACAAGGCGGTTTGGTTTTCTTTGCTGCAACACAAGACTACTACTTACGTGCATTTGATTCATCTACAGGTAAAGAATTATGGAAATCACGTATGCCAGTAGGTAGTCAGGGCACACCAATAAGCTATGTTTCACCTAAAACAGGTAAACAATATGTGGTTGTTACCGCAGGTGGAGCACGTCAATCACCTGATCATGGCGATTATGTGATCGCTTATACTTTAGAACAGTAATTAAATAAGGCAAAAGAGAGAATTTCTCTTTTGCCTTTTATCTTTAATATATTTTTTATATAAAAGAAGAAGGGTAAATTCTATATTTTTAACCAGATAGCTTTACCAAATAGTAAAAAAGTGCTTGAAGTTATTATCAAACTTAAAATTTTCTTAAAAGTTATTTATCTTGAACACTAGGCACAGCCGAACTATTAAGTATTTTCTTATAATGTTTTACCTATAAATAAAAGGCAGGGATTTATTAAGTTTTGTTTAACTTAAAGTTGTGAATTTTAATTAGAAATAAACATTATCAAGTTTTTTATAGAGAAAATTAGATTATTTTTGTTGGAAAAATGAGCGTAAATATATACTTATATTATATTTATATAATTTATTGGGTTGCGTTAGAATGGTCGTCGCAGATTATTACTACCCAGTAATAATTTGTATTTCAGGAATTTAAGCTCTTTTTAGCTTAAGGCTCATCGCAAGATGAGCCTTTTTTTATGACTTGACGAAAGCTATTTTTAACTACTATTAAAATAGCCTAAGTAAAATTAAGCAAATAAATACTGATGAGAATCACAAAAAATAGTCTTTAATGACAAGAAGTGTCTGATTTGTTAAATTAAAGCCACTTGATAATAATAGGTGATACGATGAGATTTTTGGTTCTTGCAACTTTATCTGGTTTAGCTTTGATGGGTTGTGCTTCTGTTCAGCAAGCACCGAATACACAAGAGACAATTCGTTATGCTTCTAGTCCATGCTTTGGCGCATGCCCAATCTATTCTGTAGAAGTAACACCTACGGGTTTAATTCGTTTTGAAGGTAAACAATATACTAAAGCTATCGGTGTTAAAGAAATTCAAGGTAGCGTAAAAGATTATAAAAAACTTGCAGATGATCTAAAAACTTACCGACCTGAAACAGGTACACAAGCGAAAACTGGTGGATGTCAGCAAACTGCAACAGATATGTCTAGCTATTACATTTCATGGATTCAACCAAATGGTACAGAAACTAAATTAAGCCATTATAAAGGTTGCATGTCTCCAGCAAATAGTAGACTTAATAAGATTATGGATAGCTTGCCAGATCAATTAGGCATTAAAGATCTAATTTAATGACAAAAGCCCCAAAACTTTGGGGCTTTTTCTTGTTAAGAACAATTATAAATTTAAAAGTTTTATTTTAAGTACTCCTAAACAAATCAGCGTATAATACAAATTATAAAAACATATATTGTTAAGAGTGGTTATATGTCAGATATTATCTATGCCTTTGTAGGTGGTTTATTACTCGGCATCGCAACAGTTGGATATTTATATATAAATGGTCGTATAGCCGGAATTAGTGGATTGCTTGCTCAAGTTATAAATCCTACTAAAGATATTTTTAAAAGTTCAGCATTTTGGTTTATTGCTGGACTCGTGATTACACCTTTCATATATGGCTATTTCTATCAGCCTGAAATTGAAATTAAAGCGAACACATTTGCACTTATTTTAGCAGGTGTACTGGTTGGCTTTGGAACACGGTTAGGCGCTGGATGTACAAGCGGCCATGGTATTTGCGGTATGAGCAGGTTATCAAAACGTTCAATAGTGGCGACAGCAGTTTTTATGTTTGCTGGCATGTTAACGGTTTATATCATTCGTCATGTGCTGGGGTAACCCTATGAAAAATATTTTTGCTTTTATATTTGGTGGTTTGTTTTCATTAGGTTTAATGATTTCTGGTATGTCTAATCCTGAAAAGGTATTAGGTTTTTTAGATATCTTTGGGCAGTGGGATATTAGCTTAATGTTTGTAATGTTAGGTGCAATTGCTGTGGCATTTATTCCATTTCAAAAGGCTATAAAAATCCCTAAAACACTTTTTAATGAACAAATTCAATTACCAACAAATACACAGATTGACCAAAGGTTAATTGTTGGGGCTTTTATTTTCGGTATAGGCTGGGGAATAGCAGGGATATGTCCAGCGCCCGCTTTAACGCTTATAGGGTTAGGACATTTTGAAGCGCTTTATTTTATTGTCGCTATGTTATTAGGAATGTTTATTTACCGAGTCTTAAATAAAGGAAATGAAACCTATGCAACAACCTCTAGTAAAAGATTTTTTTGATGAAAACACCAATACTTTTAGCTATGTTGTTGCAGATTTAGCGACTCATCAATGCGCAATTATTGATAGTGTGCTTGACTACGATGCGGCATCAGCAACTACAAAAACGACTAATGCCGATCGTATTGTCGATTATGTTTTGACTCAAAACTTTAAAGTGCAATGGATTTTAGAAACCCATGTACACGCCGACCATATGACCGCGGCTCAATATTTAAAATCCAAATTGGGCGGTACAATTGCGATTAGTCAAAAAATCTCAATCGTACAAGAAACATTTTCGGCTATCTATAATTTTGATTTTAAAAAATTTAATGAAAATCAGCCTTTTGATTATTTGTTCGAAGATTATGAACATTTCAAAATAGGAGATATAGAAGCCTATAATATTCCTACACCAGGGCATACACCTGCTTGCTTAAGCTATGTGATTGCTGATGCCGTTTTTGTAGGTGATACTTTATTTATGCCTGATTATGGTTCGGCCAGATGCGACTTTCCTAAAGGAAGTGCTGCTGAGCTTTATGATTCCGTACAAAAGCTTTACCAACTTCCTGACGAAATGCGTATGTTCTTATGCCATGACTATAAACCCGAAGGTCGTGATGAATATATCTGTCAAACAGATATTAAGTCTCAAAAGCAAAGCAACATTCATTTAAACCGACGCGTTTCTAAGGACTCATTCATAAGAATGCGCCAAGAACGAGATGCAACTTTGGCAATGCCAAAATTAATTTTGCCTTCAATTCAAATTAATATGAACGGTGGAAATTTTCCGGAACCTGAAGCGAATGGCATCCGTTATTTAAAAATTCCATTCAATTACTTCTATAAATAGCCTAAGCAAATAATAAAATTATCTTCTAAAAATAGCCTAAGTAAGATTTAAAGAACTTGTCTCAAATCCCGCGAAGTTTCTTGCAATAAAGGCAAAATGTGTTGAATTAAATATTCTTCAGTTGTTTTCATAGTAGGTGAAACAATATTTAAAGCTGCAACGACTTTAAAGTCTTGTCCATAAATCGGTACGGCGAGCGCATGAACTCCTAATTCATGTTCTTCACGCGAATAACACCAGTCTTGTTCTCGAATCTCTTTTAGTAACTCTAAAAATTTATCATTTTCGACATGGGTATATTTAGTTAAACGCTGAAGTGGATATTTTTGAAGCCAGTCGAGTTGTTCTTGTTGGCTTAAATGTGCCAGTAAAATTTTACCCGCCGAGGTCGCATGAGCAGGTAGGCGGTTACCTAAGTGTAAGCCATATGGATTTACACGGTCTGTTTGTTGGTGCGCGGCACTACGGGCAATGGTAATAGCTTCATACCCATCAAGTACCATCACCGAGTAAATGAGAGATGTTTGGTTGGTTAGAAGATTTAATAAAGGTTGAGATACTTTCGGAAGTTGAGCTGCACCCAAATAAGCTCCTGAAAACTTCAAAACTTTAGGTGTTAAATAGTAATAGTGACCATCTGATTCAAGATAACCTAGATATTCTAAAGTTAATAAATGGCGTCTTGCTGCCGCTCGAGTGAGTCCGGTTTTTTCGGCCGCCATCGAAATATTTAAACGATGTTGATTACTACTAAAGCTATCTAAAATTGCCATGCCTTTACCGATGCCAGCAATGTAATCTTCATGACGAATCGTTTTTTTGTTGTCCTGATTCTGGATTATCCGTTCATCTTTACTCATTACTGATCCTTGTACGATAGAAGCTTAGTAGATCAACTTGCTTTACTGAAAAAGTTTAATAATTTCATGTCGCAAAAATTGATGTCTTAAATTATCCCTTAAATCTTCGTGCCAAAACATACCCATTTTAATATTGGTTATCTCAAAAGGTAGGGAATGTAAGCAAATTTCAGGACTATAAGATAAATGCTGCAAAATCATACGTGGCATGGTCAGTATTGCGTTGGCTTGAGCACCTAAAACTTGTAGCGCCGTTGAGTAGTTCTGACAGCGCATAAATACATTTCTTGAAATTTTTTGATGTTGGTTTAGATAAATATCTTCAAGTAAGGCGCCTGTACGGCGTGACGAAACACCGATATGTCGACCACTAATATAGCTCGATAAATCGACTTTTTTAAGCTGACTGCAAATGACGAACTCATCTGTTACCAAATGATCAAAGGTAATTTTTGGAGATAAATATTGTTCTAGGTCAATCACAAAATCCAGCTGCTGTGTTGCTAAGTCCGCCATGATGTGTTTTCGATCTAGCTTCATACTGACAAACTGCAAATCTAAATTAAGATTTTGAAAGTGTTGAGCGAGTCTTGGAAGAATAATCGGCTCAATTTCATCATGCACGGCGATTTTTAAATTTTTTAGACTTGTTGGATCAAAGACGTGTTTCTGTTGGCTAATATTTTGAATCGTTAAAAGTGCCTGTTTCACTGTTGGATAAATTTGTTCTGCAAAAGGAGTGGCCGACATTTTATTGCCTACACGTATAAATACATCATCTTCAAGTTGTTGGCGTAATCGTTGTAAAGCATGACTTGCTGCCGATTGAGTAATATTGAGACTGCTTGCTGCATTTGAAATGCTTTTTTGCTCATAAATCGCAACAAAAAGTGGATATAAATTGATATCAATTCGATGAAAAAAGCTTAGGTCTAGGCCATGCAGGTTATGAATATTATTCATGAGGTGTTATTTAATAAAATCATTTCATTCATATTAAGTTTCAAGTTATGTTGATGTAAAGACTAGATAATGATGTAAAGGAAAAAGAATGTTTGAACTCTCAAAGAAAGCTCAGGACTTCACCGAGCGAACTAGAAAATTTATTTTAGAAGAAATAGAACCTGTCGAAGCAAAATTTTGGGAAGAAGTTCATGAGTTAAATCCAGATGGAAACTGGAAAAAATGGCAATGGCCAGAGCTCTTAGAAACTCTGAAATCTAAAGCGAAGGAAGCTGGCCTTTGGAATATGTTTTTACCCGATGAAAAGCTGGGTGCTGGGTTAACTGTTCAAGAATATGCGCATATAGCCGAATTAACTGGCCGTAGCTTATTGGCACCAACCGTTTTTAACTGTAATGCACCAGATACGGGGAATATGGAATTGTTATGGCGTTATGGTAACGAACAGCAAAAACAGCAATGGCTACAGCCTTTATTGGACGGCAAAATTCGTTCGGTTTTTTGTATGACTGAACCCGAGGTTGCTTCAAGTGATGCAACCAATATGCAAGCGACTGCCTTAATCGAAGGTAATGAAATTGTTTTAAATGGCAAAAAATGGTGGTCATCTGGTTTAGGTGATCCAAATGCCAAAGTTATTATTTTTATGGCGCACACCCCAGATGAAACCAAAGACCGTCATCATCAACATTCTATGGTTTTAGTACCGATTGATACGGCAGGTGTTGAAATTCAGCGGATGTTACCTGTATTTGGTGACTACGATGCACCGCATGGACATGGTGAAGTTCATTTTAATAATGTTCGAGTGCCTATCGAAAACTTTATTGGCGGAGCGGGGCAAGGTTTTGAAATTGCCCAAGGTCGCTTAGGACCAGGACGTATTCACCATTGCATGCGCTGTATTGGGGCTGCTGAAAAAGCGCTAGAACTTATGATTGATCGCGGCATGTCTAGAACGGCGTTTGGCAAAGAAATTTTAAAACTCGGTGGAAACCTCGAACGCGTGGCTGATGCCCGAGTCGCCATAGATCAAGCCAGACTTTTAACCTTGTATGCTGCTTATAAAATGGATACTTTAGGAAATATGGCCGCTTTAACAGAAATATCTGCAATTAAAGTGGTCGCTCCGAGTGTTTTAGAAAAAGTAGTCGACATGGCAATTCAGTTACATGGCGGTGCGGGTGTTTCAAGAGATACACCATTAACAGGTTTCTTTGCCCAAGCGCGCAGTTTACGTTTAGCTGATGGTCCAGATGAAGTACATAAAGGCATGATTGCCAAATTAGAGTTGGCCAAACGTGGTTATGGTCGTCATAAGAAAGTATAAGTTTAAAGGAAGTGAATATGTCGGTAATTGATATAGGCGGTGAAGTACGTGAAGGTGAAGAGCTTGATATTGGGGCCGTTGAAAACTGGTTAAAAAGCCAAGGTGTTGAGTTGGTTGGACCAGCAGTTGTTACACAATATACAGGTGGGGCGTCGAATTGGACTTACCGTTTAAAGTATGAAAATACCGATCTAATTTTACGGCGTCCTCCAAAAGGAACAAAAGCGAAGTCAGCCCACGATATGGCCCGTGAATATATGGTGCAGAAAAATCTTGCGCCTTATTATCCAGTGCTTCCTAAAATGGTGGCACTTTGTCAGGATGAATCGGTCATTGGCTGTGATTTTTATGTCATGGAACGCATTGAAGGCATTATTCCTCGTGCAAAACTACCGCCTGAGCTTGGTTTTAATGAAGATGATGTTCATGAGCTTTGTGTAAATGTCATTGATAAGTTGATTGAGCTACATCAAGTTCCTTATGAGAACACGCCTTTAGCTGAACTAGGTAAAGGTGTAGGGTATTGCCGTAGACAAGTTGAAGGATGGGATAAACGTTACGAGAAAGTCCGTACAATCAACGTTCCTTCTTTTAAATATGTTCGAAAATGGCTAAATGATAATATCCCTCAGGACTCTACGACTTGTATTATTCATAATGATTGGCGTTTTGATAATGTGGTGTTAGACCCAGAACATCCAACAGAGGTGATTGGTGTGTTGGATTGGGAAATGGCGACCTTGGGTGATCCATTAATGGACTTGGGAAGTGCCTTGGCCTATTGGGTTGAGCCAACGGATAACATGATTTTTAGATCGACGCGCCGTCAGCCAACTCACTTAAAGGGAATGTTCTCTCGAAAAGAAGTCGTTGAGTATTATTTGCAAAAAACAGGTCTGAAACCTACAAATTGGGCTTTTTATGAAGTGTTTGGTGTATTCCGTTTAGCCGTGATTGCTCAGCAAATCTATTACCGTTATTACCATAAACAAACCCGAAACCCTGCTTTTAAAGATTTCTGGATTGTCATTCATGCGCTACATATCCGAGCTTTAAAACTTATCGCGCAGCAAAAATTGCAAGAATCAGAATTTGCTCAGCAATCTCTACAGAAAATACAGGGTATTTTAAGAAGATGACCACAATTTATCTGGTAAGACATGGGCAGGCCTCATTTGGTAAAAGTAACTATGATGAGTTGTCTGAAAATGGTGAAGCTCAAGCGACTTTATTAGGTCAATATTTTAAGCAAATATTGAAAGAACAACCGTATGTAGTTGCGGGAACTATGCAGCGCCATGAGCAAACGGCAAAGCTCGCACTCAATGAATGCTTTCCAGATGCGGTGATTCATCATAATAATTTATGGAATGAGTTTAACCATCAGCAAGTTTTTGCCCGCTATGAACCGCGTTTTGAACAGCCTGAACTGTTAAAAGCTGATGTCGCACAAGAACAAAACCCGCGTGCTTATCTTGCCAAAATATTTGAAGGCGCCATTGGACGATGGACTGATGGTGATTTTCATCATGAATATGATGAGTCTTGGCCGCACTTTAAGGAAAGAGTCGAAACGGCATTGCAGCAACTTTGTGATGATTTGGCAAAAACCAAGCCTCGCTATGCAGTTGTTTTTACCTCTGGCGGTGTCATTTCAGTAGCAATTGGTAAACTGCTTGAACTTAGCCCCAATCGAACTTTTGCTTTGAATTGGGCAATTGCTAATACAAGCCTCACCACTTTGCGTTTGGTTGGAAATGAAGCTCAGGTGTTAAGTTTAAATGAACATCATTTTATAAAAGCTGAGCGTCCAGATTTACTGACATGGATTTAAAATAAGGATAAAAGCATGGCGAAGACAATTTTAATTACAGGTGCAAGTTCAGGTCTTGGCGCGGGTATGGCGCATGAATTTGCAGCCAAAGGCTATAACTTAGCAATTTGTGCACGCCGTTTAGACAGATTGGAAGATTTAAAAACTGAACTTGAAACTGAGTATGGGATTAAAGTCATTGCAAAAAGTCTGGATGTCACCAATTACGATCAGGTTTTTGAAGTATTTCACGCCTTTAAACAAGAATTTGGCTATTTAGACCGAATTATTGTAAATGCGGGAGTTGGAAATGGCCGCCGCATTGGTAAAGGTAATTTTGAAATTAATAAGGCAACTGCTGAAACGAACTTTATTTCTGCTTTAGCACAATGTGAAGCAGCGGTTGAAATTTTTAGAGCACAAAACGCAGGTCATTTGGTGGTGATGTCATCCATGAGTGCTATGCGTGGATTACCAAAACACTTATCGACCTATGCGGCGAGTAAAGCTGCGGTGGCTCACTTGGCCGAAGGTATTCGTGCTGAATTATTGGATACACCAATTAAAGTTTCTACAATTTTCCCGGGTTACATCCGTACCGAAATGAATGAAGGCGCTAAACATTTGCCATTTGAAGTCGATACCAAAACTGGATGTAAAGCTTTAGTCAAAGCTATTGAAAAACAACCAGTGAAAGCGTATGTACCTCAGTGGCCATGGTTACCTATGAGTATTGCTATGAAAGTTTTACCTCTAAAGTTGGTCAATAAATTAGGATAAAAAATTACCCCCTAAACTTTAGGGGGTAATTTTTATTTAGAATTTTTTGGTGTAATTGACAAAAAAGCGGTCTTCACCAAAGTCATTGCCATGTTTAACGTTGTAATCAATACGAATGTATTGCAGGGCAACGCCTTTTAAGAATGGTTGCTGGAACGCATAGTTTAAAATCACATTTGACTCGGTTTCATGATTTTTCTCACCATTGGCTGCTTTAAAGTCATGACCGTAAACATATTTCACCATCGCATTTAAACCCGGTACATAGTCTTTAAAGTCATAGCCGTACATGACATGGTAAGACTTTTCGTCTTCTTTAAAGAAACCTGTAGCATTCCAGTTAATGAAATAGGTTTCTGGTAAGAAGCCATCTGGTAGCGGGTAAGCCGATTCACCAATAATTTGTTGGTAACCTAAACCAAAGGTATGGTTTTTTACTTTAACGGTTTCAAGTAATCCGATGTTCTGCGCATCAATATCAAAAGTATTGCCGTCATCTTTTGCATTAAAGTACTTAAACTTAGAGGTGAGGGCAAAAGTTGGCTGCTTCCACGTATGTTCAAGTCCAACATAATGCTTGTTATACAGATCTTCCAAATTACCGAAGTAATATTCACCCTTTAAAGACGGCGTGAATTGATATCGCAGGTCAATGTAGTTAAGGCCATCAGATTCTTTGGTAATTCCATTTGCAGTAAATGAAAACTTTTTAAAGTCTTCTTCATTACGTGGAGATACTTTTTCCACTCGGCCAATTTCTGCGTAAAGCTGGTCTGAAATTTGCGATTTAAGATTAGTTCCCCAATATGAAGTGAGTAACTGACGGCTAGCATCAACAGCTGTTACAGGTAAATCTAGCCAGAGTTCACCGATACTTAAAAGAGTTCTGTCATAACCCAGCTTTAAAGTCGCACCGTATTTTAAATAGTCCGATGCCTGAGATTGTGTTTCTTTATTAAAAGGCAAAACTGTGTCGGCAACATGTTTGTCTGAACTTAGGCGCACGGCGTATTGGACAGAAGCATCGGCCCCAATCGTGATTGGCTTATCTGCTATGACTAAGGGAGTGTCATGCATTTTTGATTTATAAAATAATGACGCTGCCTGAGACCAACTGCCGGTATCTTTGAGTGCATCGTTATCAAAATCACGATTGATATATGCATTTTTTAAAGTGAATTTCCATTCATCTTCAGTTTGCTGATTCGGATTTGCAGCCCATGAGCTGCTGCACATAAGTAATAAAGTAGTAACAGCTAAAGTGTGTGGTTTAAAACGGTGAAATAATTCCATAATCCATTTCCCAGATATATGCCTGTCCTCGGCACTACGTAATTTTGAATATTTGGGTACTCTCTATGTGTTTAGATAGAGAGTACTTTTTTGCAACTATTGAGATCTATTAATTTAATTTTTCAAGTTTCATGCTTTCACTAAAGAATTTGCAGCCTTTAAAAAGCAGAATTAAAGCCAGTACACAAGACAGACCACCTACAATAGATAAAGAAGAACCTACCATTAACGGACTACCAAAAACTTTATCTGTAATAATGGCTACCAATGTTGTACCAATACCGAGTCCAATTAAGTTACTGACCAAAAGGAAGAGGGCAGAAAGTCGTGCTCTAAATTGGTTGGGGGCTAACATTTGCAAAGCAGTTGCCGAAATCACTAAAGGGAAAGACGCAAAGAACATCGCAGGAATCAGTAAGCTGACTGAAAGCCAAAGCTGATCTGTTTGGGTAAAAAATGTAATCGGAATAATCAGGCCAACAATCCCAATCACACCTGTGAACATCGGTGCATCTTGACGACCTTTTTTAATAAACCAGTCGTTTAACCAACCTGCACAAAACACACCTAACGTATTTGCAATTAACAGAATTGTGCCGAGCATATAGCCTGTTTCAGTCGGTGCAAGTTGAAACTTTCGAATATAAAATGCAGGTGTCCAGCTAGTTAGGCTATAGAGTGCCATTGCATAAAAGGTAAAACCTAAATAATGACAGGCAAAAGTTTTCGAATGTTTTTTAATAAACTGAAGACATTGTGTGAATTTAACTTGGTCGACTTGTCCGTGTTGGTTGAGCTGTTGACCTTTACGTGCAGGGTCTTTAACGGTCAAAATAAATAACAACCCAATAATAATGCCGGGTAAACCCACCACTAAAAAGGCAATTTGCCATGCTTTAAGTGCGCCTAATAGTGGAACTTCAATGAGTGTCACGCCTTTAAGCAAGTTAATGACATAGCCACCCACTAAAAAGGCAATACCACCCCCTAAAAAAGCACCAATTGAATAAATCCCAACAGCGCGGCCTAGTTTGTCTTTACTAAACATGTCGCTAAACATTGAATAAGCAGCTGGAGATAACGCAGCTTCACCGACACCTACAGCCATACGGCTTAAAAACAGTTGAATAAAGTTTTTACTTAAACCACAAGTTGCCGTTGCTAGACTCCAAACAATAATCCCGATTGAAATCAGTTTTGGTCGTGAAAAACGGTCAGCAATATAGGCGAGTGGTAATCCCATAACCGCGTAGAATAGTGAAAAGGCAAGACCATGTAACAAACTAAATTGGGTATCTGAAAGTTGGAGATCTGCTTTGATGGGTTCAATCATCAGTGCCAGAATTTGGCGATCAATAAATGAAAATATATATGCCAACATACAAAGTATCACCACATACCATGCATAGGCATTGCTTTTCTTCTGTGTCCTTTCAACAGCGATATTACTTTGGTTCATACACTTAATCCTTATGTATAAAACGCTTTAAAGAAATTGATATCTAACTTTTATTATTCCTCTGAAGTTTTCGATACTTTTCCCCCTTTTAGATAAGAATAATAAATAGGCTAGAAATGAGTAATTTGGTCTTGTACAGACCGGAAGAGAGTGTCTAAATCCAATTAGGAAGTAATTGGGCTTTTAAGATCATGGAATTATTATTTTCTTTTTATATGTAAAATTCCATTACTTGTTGAGTATGTTAGAATACTTAAAAAGTATGTTAAGTAGAAATATACGAATATTTTACTGAGGTAATAATTTGATTCTATTTATTTTAATAAAGGAGCAGTTAAAGAAGATAAATTTTTAACTGCTCAAAAGGGCTAATTTTTATTGAAAGAAATATCTAACTTGATGGCATAAGATCAAATAATTTCTTTAACTGAGCATTTAAATTGTGCAATTCATCTTCTGAAAACGCATTTAGGATGCCTGCCAAGGTGACCACACTAATTTGATTAATCTGTTCAACCAGCTCAATACCTTTGGCTGTTAATTTCACCATCGAGATGCGTTCATCGGAGGTAGAAGAGTAGACCTCGACAATTCCATCTTCTACCAACCGATATACAGCTTTGGTTGCGGTAGTTAATTTTAAAGTAGAAAGATTGGCGATGTCGGTGATACTGGCTTCCCCAAGAGCATTAGTACTTAAAATAATTTTACGGCGTGTATTATCGACACCTAGTTTTTTTATTGATTTTTCAATCAGTTGTGAATACTTTCCATTCACTTGGGAAACCCAAAAAAAAGGAAAATTTTGAATACTCGACGGTTCTTTATTAGGAAGAAATTGTTCTAAATGATCAAGCATAGCTAAGCAATAACTTAGTGAAAAAAGGGTAATCCTATTATAAACAAAATTTTGCATATTTCCTTGAGAACAAATTATAAAAAATACTTGACAATTCCATTAAATTTTCCCATATTTTAATGAATAGATAAAAATACATGGAAAAGTGAATGAATATTATTAGCCAAAGCGTGCATAAAGGAAGTGGCAAGCTTAAGGTCATGGTGAAGGACACAATTGATATTCAGGGTCTAAAAACCATTGCTGGCAGTCGCGCTTTGTTAAATGTTGAACCAGCTCAAGATGATGCTGAAGTGGTTAAAAATATCTTGAAAGCTGACTGTGAAATTATTGCCAAAACAAATTTGCACGAATTGGCTTTTGGAATTACTGGCATTAACCATGCTTTTGGTACACCTGTTAATCCAAAATATCCTGAACTTATTCCCGGCGGCTCTTCGAGTGGTTCGGCTGCGGCAGTTGCTGCTAAACAAGCTGACTTTACTCTAGGCACCGACACTGGTGGCTCTATTCGCATGCCCGCTGCGTGCTGCGGGGTTTATGGTTTAAAACCTACTTTTGGCCGTGTTAGCAGAAAAGGCGTATATCCGCCGTCAAGTTCTTTAGATTGCGTTGGTCCTTTTGCAAATTCAGTCGAGATGATTGAAAAAGCGATGCAAATTATTGATCCAACTTTTAAGCCAACTGAATTTACTAGTGCACCAAAACTTGCGGTTTTAGATGTAAAAGCAGAGGACGTTATTTGGAACTGTATTCATCAGGCACTTCAAAAAGCCAATTTACAGACTACTTCAGAGAAAGTTGAACATTTTGAAGCTGCTTATGATGCAGGCATGCAGATTATTAACTATGAAAACTGGCAAGCTTTTGGTGAATTAACCCAAACAGGCTTAATTGGTTCTGATGTAAATGGTCGTTTATTAAAAGCTGCCGCAACAACTTTAGAGCAAGTAAAACAAGCAGAAGTTGTGAGAACGCAGCTGACCCAAGAACTCGATGCTTTATTAGAAAAATATGATGCATTGGTTCTACCGACACTTCCGCAAATTCCACCGAAAGTTTCTGAAGCTGAAAACACGGTCGCTTTTTTGAATCTTACAGCTTTAGTTCGACCATTTAATTTATCAGGACATCCCGTTATTTCAGTGCCACTTGAAACCAGTGAAGGTTTACCTGTGGGCTTACAGATCGTATCGAAGCATCAAAAAGATGAGCAATTATGCGCTATAGCTAAATTTTGTGTTGATGCAATGCAATAAATTACAAGGAGTTAGATGATGAATAAGTTGTCTAAAATGGAGTTTGCTTCTCAAGACAAAGCAGTTGACTTAGATGCTTTGTGCCAAGAAATTCGTGAGCGCGCCTGTACAGGTGAATTTGATAATCAGGCTTATGTGAGCCAAGACATTATCGAAAAACTTAAGCAGATTGGTGTTTACCGTGCATTAGTTCCTAAACGTTTTGGCGGGGAAGAATGGTCACCACGACAGTTTTGTGAATTGATTGAAACTTTATCTAAAGCTGATGGTTCAGTGGGTTGGGTGGCAAGTTTCGGCATGAGCCCTGCGTATTTGGGAAGTTTACCTGAAGATACACTGAAAGAATTGTACCAAAACGGACCAGATGTCGTATTTGCTGGAGGTATTTTTCCGCCCCAACCTGCCGAAATTACCGATGAAGGTGTCGTGGTTCGTGGACGTTGGAAATTCTCAAGCGGCTGTATGGGCGCTGACATTGTTGGCGTGGGCATTTCACCGCTTAAAAATAATGAAATGCAGGGCTTACCACGTATGGCAGTGATGCCTGCCACAAAAGCCAAAATTGAAATGACTTGGGACACCGTTGGCTTAAAAGGTACAGGAAGCCATGACTTAATCGTCGAAGATGTATTGGTCGAAAAGAAATGGACCTTTGTCCGTGGTGAACCTTCAAAACTAAGTGAGCCATTTTTTAAATATCCGTCACTGTCTTTAGCGACTCAAGTATTAACCGTGGTGGGTATTGGGGTTGCAGCTGCTGCACTAGAAGAATTTGAAAAATTAGCACCGGGTAAAGCGTCCATTACAGGCGGGTCAGAAATTGCAAACCGCCCAGTGACTCAATATGAGTTTGCTCAAGCTGATGCAGAGTTTCAGGCTGCAAAATCTTGGTTTTATCAAACCATGGATATTGTCTGGAATGAAATTATTGCTGGGCGTGAAGCAACTGCTGAACAAATTAGCGATATGCGTCTGGCATGTACCCATGCAGCTCGAGTTTGCGCCAAAGTGACCCGAAAAATGCAAATGCTCGCGGGTATGACAGCAATTTATACCAACAATCCATTTAGCCGTTTTGTGAATGATACCAACGTGGTGACTCAGCATGCCTTCATGGGCGATGCGACCTTACAAAATGCAGGCTCAATCAGTTTCGGGTTAAAGCCAACCCCAGGTTATTTATAAGTTTTAATTTTTAAAAGGATATTGAGATGGAAGCTAAAAAATCATTACGCGTTTTGTTCTGCATGGGTATTAACCAAAACTTTTTTGATGCAGAACCTGCTGAAGCAAAAGCGGTTTGGGCAGCATTTGGTGAAATGTGGAATGGCATTCATGACTTACCGGGTGTGCATGTTTTTGGAAATCTTGATGATGACCAAAGCATGGTTGGCCCAAGTGCTGGCTGGCCGTGGACCACATACTTGCTTGCAGATGTTCCGGATATTGAAACCGTCCATGCTGCTTGTAACTTATTTAGAACGACAGTGGTGGGTGAAGGTCCATACAAACTTTGGAAATATTGCAAAGTTGAAGCTCGTGTTGGGCGCGAATTGATTATCCAACGTTAAGGCGATAGCAATGAATGACAAAGTGAATATTGCAGAAATCTTAGAGCGGTTAGAACAGTTGGAAGCGCACAACGCGATTCGTAACTGCCTGAACCGCTATATGGAAATCTGCGACGAGCTTAATGCAAATACAGACCTTGATGAGCTAATGAATCTTTTTGATCAGGATTGTATTTGGGAAGGTGTTGGCGAGAAATATGCCAAATCTTTTGGCCGTTATGATTCTTGGCAGTCGATTTACGACATGTTTAAAAGCTATACCCAAAAAGAATCTCACTTTGTTATGAATGCACACTTTGTAAATTCAGAACAAATTTATGTAAATCAAAATGATGCAAATGCTTCATGGCTCATGTTGCAAACTTCAACGTTTAAAGATGGCCGTAGTCATCTGAATGCAGCAAAGCTCAATGTGAAGTTTCAAAAGCAAGCAGATGGAACATGGAAAATTAAACATTTCCAAACACAGAATATTTTCAGTCGTCCCGTATCGCATTGGCACAGTGAAGCCGAATTGCCGGTACCTTCCCAGGAATGACCCAGGACATATTTAAAAGGACTATTGATATGAACAGTATTATCCCGACGCATAACATTGGCATTGATTACGATGCTTTGGTTCAAAGTGACCGTGCTCATACTTCTCTTTATAAAGATGAACGCATTTTTGATGAAGAAATGGAAAAAATCTTTTATAGCACTTGGGTGTGGGTTGCGCATGCCAGCGAAATTCCAGAAGGCGGAAGCTATAAAACCATTAATATCGGTAAACAGCCTGTGGTTGTGGTACGTGACCGTAAAAAGAAAGTCCATGTACTTTTAAACCGTTGCCGTCACCGTGCAGCAACTGTATGCGAACATAAGAAAGGAAAAACCAACAGTTTTGTATGTCCGTACCACGGTTGGAGTTATGCACTTGACGGTAGTTTGCGCGGTGTGCCATCTCCGGAAAGTTACGGCGATTGTTTAGATAAATCAGAGTTACCGTTGGTGAGTCTACGTGTAGAAGAATATAACGGCATGATCTTCGCTTCATTTAAAGAAGACATTCAACCGCTTGAAGAGTTCCTTGGGCCAGCAAAAAAATGGATTGACCTGTTTATGAAACAAGGTGCAGGTTATCCAATTAAAGTGTTGGGTGAACACCGCTTCCGTTTCCCGGGTAACTGGAAAATCCAGCTTGAAAATACAACCGATGCTTATCACTTCCCATTGGTACACAAGTCATTTTTAAGTTCTGTCGATGAAAAAACCGAAGAACTCTTTAACTTCGAAAACCAACCGGGCTTTGTTGAAGACTTAGGTAATGGTCACAGTGTGATGGTGATGATTCCTGAACTGGTTGATTTAGACGAAGAGCTTATGGAGCGACCAATTCAAGAACGTTTCGAAGACTTGGCCCAAGCTTTGCGTGATGAAGGTCATGAAGAATTAGAAGTACGCCGTATTGTTCGTGCAGTCGGTGGTTCTGGCTTTAACTTAAATTTATTCCCAAATATTGCATGTTCAATGGCGTTCTTCCGTGTGTTACAGCCAATTTCAGTTGCTGAAACAGAAATTCATCACTCGGTAATTACCATGGACGGTGGACCACAAATTGCCAACCAATACCGCCTACGTTTGCATGAACATTTCCAAGGCCCATTTGGTTTTGGTACTCCAGATGACTCAGAAGCTTGGGAACGCGTACAACACGGCGCTAATGCTGGCAATGATTTATGGATCATGCTCAACCGTGGTTTACCGGGCGAAGTCAAAACCGAAGATGGCTTAAAAAGTGATGTCAGTGCTGAAACAGGTATGCGTGCAGCCTATCAGCAGTGGAAAAAGATGATGACGGCTTAAGGAGAGAGCAATGAATATGAATCTGCAATTATTAAATGAAGTCACTGCTTTCATCTGGGCTGAAGCAGATATGTTAGACCACAGTGAATACCGTGAATGGCTCAATTTATGGAATGAAAAAGGCGTTTATATCATTCCAATTGACCCAAACCTAACGGACTACGAAAACAACTTAAATTATGCCTATGACGATAATCATATGCGTACTTTACGTGTAGAGCGTCTTGAAAATGGTGAAGCGATTTCTACAGCGCCTAAGGCAAATACAGTGCGTAGCGTTTCTCGTGTTCGCATTGTTCAAGATCAAGATGATGAAATCGTTTTGCGTTGTGCCCAAAACTTACGTGAATTCCGTAAAGAAAACCTCAAGCATTACACCGCAGATATTACTTACCATTTGACTCGCGATGCGACTACGGGTTTTAAGATTAACCGTAAAATCATTAACTTGGTTAATTCGACCGATACCTTAGCTGGTATTAGCTACATTCTTTAGGAGCAGTAACATGAAACAGGTTGTTTTAGTGACAGGTGCTGCTTCTGGACTCGGTAATGTCATTGCTGAATATTTTGCGAGCCAAGGCCATCAAGTGATTTTGTCGGCAAGTACGCTTGAAAAGGCCGAAAATGCCAAGGCACAAAGTCAATATGCACAAAATATGTTTCCCTTGAAATTAGATATTTCTGTCGAAGCAGATTTTCATGCTGCCGTACAGTGGATTGAAGAGAAGTTTTCTAAACTTGATGTGTTGATTAACAATGCCACCGTCACCAAAGCAACGCCCGTATTAGAAATTACCGCAGCCGATTTTGATTGGGTGACCCAAGTCAACCAACGCGGCACCTTTCAGGCTTGTCAAATTATTGGCCAATATATGGCTAAAAAAGGCTATGGACGCATCATTAATATGGCGTCGTTAGCGGGGCAAAATGGCGGTACTGCGACGGGTGCACACTATGCGGCAACCAAAGGCGCAATTGTGACGTTAACCAAAATTTTTGCCAAAGAGTTTGCGGCAAAAGGGGTGACGGTCAATGCGGTTGCACCGGGTCCAATGGAATCACCAATCGTTCATAGTGTGGTGCCAGACGAAAAGATGGAACAGTTCATCCAGAATATTCCGGTTAAGGCCTTAGGGAGTATGCATTTCATTGCTGAAACTTGTGGCTTGCTCGCGAGTCCAAATGCGGGATTTGTGACTGGTGCAACATGGGATATTAACGGTGGTTTATTCATGCGTTAAGCCACGTGCTTAACCATGAAAAGGGAGTTGAATCATGACTACACTTTATGATGTTGTCGTTAAAAATCGCCATGTGGAAGGTGGAAATATTGCAGTCATGGAATTTGAATCTGCAACTTCTACAACATTGCCAAAAGTTGAAGCAGGTGCGCATATTGATGTGCACTTACCAAATGGCATGGTGCGCCAATATTCACTTTGCCAAAATCCAAATGACGAAGGTAAGTTTCGTCTTGGAATTTTACGTGATCCTGAATCACGTGGTGGCTCAATCTCGGCTTTTGATGAAATTAAAGATGGCATGCAAATTCAGGTCAGTGAGCCAAAAAATTTATTTCCACTTTTAAAAGCGAAACATAGTGTATTGATTGGTGGTGGTATCGGGATTACGCCGTTAATTACGATGGCATATCAACTTGCACATGAAGGTGAATCATTTGAGCTTCACTACTGCGGCGCTAGCCCAGAAAACTGTGCTTTTGTTGATGAAATTAAAAATGGTGAGTTAGCCAAGTACACAACTTTTCATTTTAAATCCGAAGGTGCAAGCCATAGAGCATTTTTTGAATCTGCCATTAAAGATATTGACCTTGAGAGCCATATTTACACCTGTGGTCCAGTCGGTTTTATGGACTGGGTGATTAACCTTGCTACGACTCATAATTTTCCTGAGCAGCAAATCCACAAAGAATATTTCCAAGTTGAAACCGACACTTCTGGAGATTCATTTGAGGTGGTGGCTGAGCGTAGTGGAAAAATCATTATGGTTCAAGCAGGTGAAACCATTTTGCAGGCATTGGCTAAAGAAGGCATCGAGATTGAAATGTCTTGTGAGCAAGGCGTATGCGGAACCTGCATGTGCGATGTGATTGAAGGCGAACCTGACCATCGAGATGTTTATTTTACTGATGAAGAAAAAGCCAGCAATGAACAAATATTGGTGTGCTGTTCGCGCTCTAAAACACCGAGACTAGTTTTAGATATCTAATGCTCTCGCGATTTATATGGATGTAAGAAAAGGTTTAGGAGAAAGATGATGAATGTATTACAACAAATAGATGAGTTTACGGTCGATCCACTACAGTTCCGACGAGCATTAGGAAATTTTGCAACAGGCGTTACCATTATTACCGCACAAAATGCACAAGGTGAGAAAGTCGGTGTAACTGCAAATAGCTTTAACTCAGTGTCTCTAGACCCACCACTTATTTTGTGGAGTATTGATAAAAAATCGTCAAGTTTTTCAGTATTTGAAGAAGCAACTCATTTTGCAGTCAATATTTTATCAGGCACGCAAATTGAGCTGTCAAATAAGTTTTCGAGACGCAATATTGATAAATTTGCCGACACCAATTTTCAACTTGGCGCAGGACGCGCACCCATTTTAGAAAATTGTTCTGCAGTGTTTGAGTGCGAACGTTATCAAGTGATCGAAGGTGGTGACCACTGGATTATTATTGGTAAAGTGGTGCGTTTTCATGACCAAGGCCGAAGCCCGCTGGTTTACCATCAAGGTGCATATTCTTGTGTAATGCCGCATCCGAGCCTTCAAGTTAAACAAACTGAACAGAACGGCGTAGACCAAACACATTATGGGCACTTATATAATAATGTCTGCTATTTAATGAGTCGTGCTTTTAAAGCGTATCAAACTGACTATATTCCTAAGCAAATGGCTTCTGGGTTCCGTACCAGTGAATCACGTCTTTTGCTGGTTTTGGCAAGTGGTACTGCTTCAAGTAAAGAAGATTTACCGCGCGATATTGCCATGCCAATGCAAGAAGTGGAAAGATCGGCTGAAATCTTAAAATTTGAAGGGTTATTGGTCGATCACGATAATTTGTACGCACTGACTGAAAAAGGCAAACAAACGGCGCAGTATTTGTTTGATATTGCCGATAGCCACCAAAATGAGGTGTTTAAAAAATATTCTGATGAGCAAAAGGATATTTTTATTACCATGCTGCGAGATTTTGCGGGAGTAGCATAAGCCCCATTAAGCTGATAAATTGAATTGATTTATCAGCTTCTTTACATCTAGCTGACTATCAACATAAGAATTCCAAGGACAAGGAATTTTTGGCACACAATTTGTTTATCAATAAAACAAGATTGCAAATAAGCCAAGACAGTGAACTACAGCAAAAGAAAAGTCTTGAGCTGTGGCGCATGTATAGAGAGGTAAGGGATGAACCAATATGTAAGTGATGCATTACTCACATGGACGCACCACATTAAAAATGTGTGCGGTAATTTTGAAACCGATTTTGATGGAACCCGTAATTTATTCATTGGTGAGGTTCAATGCTTTTTATTGGGTGATACCGAAATTGCTTTTATCAAAAACAATGCCAATAAAATTGTCCGAAAAGCCGATGAAATCGACCGCGTTAATAATCGTTTTTGCTTTTTGATTTTGCAATATTCGGGAAAAATGCTGCTCGAATATAAAAATGAAACTTTAACTCTGAATGAAGGCGATATTGTGTTGGTCGACCCAGTCGAAACAATTTCAATGTACCCGCAAGGTTTGGTGAGCCAGATTTCAGTACACCTATCGCGTGAAAAATTACTTAAAGAAAATATTAGTACCGAATATTTTGGAAAACTGATTACGCAAAATATGAGTGGTTTTTTACTCAAAAATATTTTGAAAAATATGTCACCCGAAAATATCAAACTTTGGTATGCAACCGAAGACGGTAATGCGTTTGAAGATGCCCTAATTGCCTTAATCAAACCCACAATTAATTATAAAAATATTAATAGTTCAAATAACCTGATGGAAAAAGCCGAGCGTTTTATTATTGAGAACTTATCAAAACCAGATTTAACCCCTAAATTAATTGCAGAGCATATTGGAGTATCACTACGACATCTCTACCGTTTATTTCTTCAAGAAAATTTATCTATTAACAAATACATACAGCTCAAACGCCTAGAAAAAGTCAAAGCGGATTTGCTTGATAAAAAGAACAGACAAAGCTCGATTACCCAAATTGCCTTGAAATGGGGTTTTTGGGATGGTGCTCATTTTTCAAAGATCTTTAAAAAGACCTATGGTATCTCTCCTAAAGAATTTAGAGAGGGTATGACAGTTTAAATTTTCATCTCTGAATGTCATTTTTAGACAAGTTCTAGGTCATTCTTGAACAAGCTAGCCCCATGCAAGTGTGTTGAAATTAAATTAATTAGAACAGGTTAGATGAGCTTGATAAGCATAGGACTATTAAGTTTATTTAATGAATTTCACACATAGGAAAGTGCATTTTAACTGTCTGATTCAGATGGTTCAGGGATAGATGAAAAGGATGAAACCAATGCGTAAACAACGATTATTGAATGACATACAAAAGATATTAGCGATTAACTTATCAATAGCTGCAAGCTTTTGGGGATTAAATACTCAAGCTTTTGCTCATGGTGGAAAAGCTGAAATGGTATCTCTTTACCAAAACATGAGTGAGCAAGGCGCTAAAGTTGTCAAAGACGATTTTACTAATACTTATATGATTACCAAAGGCTCTATCGTAGTAAGAGCCAAGCCAAATTCAGATCAGGTTTTAGTGAATGGAAAACCTCTAAAATTAAGCGTCCCACTATTAATTAAAGATAATAAACCTGTTATTGGAAAAGACTTCTTTAATGAAGTATTTCAGTCTGGTTTAGATCAAACTTTTAAAGTTGAAAATACGTTTCATCCACTCAATAGTTTAAATTCTGACGAAATTAAAAAGACATTTGATGTGATTAATCGCTCAAAATATGCCTATAAAAATATGCGTTTTGCTGAATTAAAACTAAAAGAACCAGAGAAAGCAAAAGTTTGGGATTACTTTATTAATCACAAAGAATATAAAGACGCTCGAATTGCATCTTTCATTTTGTTAAAAGGCAATCAAGCGATTGAAGGTGAAGTTAACCTTAACACTCAGCAAGTCACAAAATGGAATGTACTTCAAGACACTCATGGAATGGTCTTGCTCGATAACTTTGAAACTGTACAGCGCGTGATTGAAGCGAGTAAAGAATATCAGGATGCTTTACGCAAACGTGGTGTAACCGATGTTAAGAAAGTCATTACCAATCCATTAACCGTTGGATATTTTGGTGGCAAAGATGGTTTGGATAAACAGCTTAACGTTTTAAAAGTTGTGTCGTATCTAGATACTGGTGATGGTAACTATTGGGCGCATCCAATTGAAAACTTGGTGGCTGTGGTTGATTTAGATAAAGAAAAAATTATTAAAATCGAAGAAGGGGCCATGATTCCTGTTCCGATGACGGATCGACCTTATGCCACTAAAAATACCAAACCACCAAAAATTAAACCGTTGAATATTAGTGAACCCGAAGGTAAGAACTTTTCTATTACAGGACAAACAGTACACTGGGGTAATTGGTGTTTCCATGTTGCATTAGATTCACGTGTTGGCTTACAGCTTTCAACCGTGACGTATAAAGATAAAGGCGTAAAACGTAAAGTCATGTATGAAGGTAACCTTGGTGGAATGGTGGTTCCATATGGTGACCCTGATATGGGATGGTACTTTAAGTCTTATCTGGACTCTGGTGAGTACGGAATGGGAACACTCACATCAGCCATTCAACTTGGGACCGATGCACCAGAAAATGCGGTTTTACTTGATGCTGTCATTGCAGACTACAAAGGCCAGCCACAAGTGATTCCAAATGCGATTGCAATTTTTGAGCGCTATGCTGGCCCTGAATATAAACACCAAGAAATATTTGGTGATCAAGATGCCAGTGAAGCTCGCCGTGAACTTGTAGTGCGCTGGATTAGTACAGTAGGTAACTACGATTACATGTTTGACTGGGTATTTGCTCAAAATGGCGTGATTGGCATTAATGCGGGTGCTACAGGGATTGAAGCGGTTAAAGGTGTTAAAGCACGAACTATGCATGACAGTACTGCGAAAGAAGACACCAAATATGGCACCTTAATTGACCACAATATTGTGGGTACAACGCATCAGCACATCTATAACTTCCGCTTAGATATGGATGTAGATGGCGAAAATAATAGTTTCATGCATATGGACCCTGTGGTGAAAGCCAATGATCGAGGCGGCGTGCGTACAAGTACCATGCAAATTGACAGTAAAGTCATTACCAACGAGCAGAATGCGGCTGAAAAATTTGATCCGTCTACTATTCGTTTACTGACTAATTTCAACAAGGAAAATAAATTAGGTAATCCTGTTTCTTACCAGCTCATTCCTTTTGCAGGTGGAACACACCCTGTGGCGAAGGGTGCTAATTTTTCTAAAGATGAATGGTTATTTAAACGTTTGAACTTTATGGATAAGCAAATTTGGGTGACGCAATATAATCAGGATGAACGTTATCCTGAAGGTAAATATTCAAACCGTTCGACTCATGACACAGGTTTAGGCCAGTTTATTAGCAACAATGAAAATATTGAAAATAAAGATCTTGTGGTGTGGATGACAACAGGCACAACCCATGTGGCACGTGCAGAAGAATGGCCAATCATGCCGACAGAGTGGGTGAATACACTGATCAAACCGTGGAACTTTTTTGACAATACGCCGACTTTAAACTTGGGCGAAGAAGAGCAAAACACGCAGCACGACCATCACTAAAGATGTGTATCACGCGAGATGGGTAACGAATCGGTTACCCACTCTTAGCGTCTGGTAGACCATTCACAAAAAAGGAATTTTGTATGAAAACTCTACTTTCTCAAGTTATGAGAGGGACTCTCTTTGTCTCATTTTTTTCAACTGTGCATGCTGGCGAGCTTGAAATTAAACCGACTTTTGAAGCAACTTTTGGGGCTTTTAGTAGCGGTAAAAGCTATAACGGCGAAAACCTAGATGATGAAAGAAACAATTGGCAAGAAGGTCATCTTAAATATGGTGCTAAAGGACAATACACCTTTAAAAACAATCAACTCTATGCAAGCTTAAGTGGTATTAGCTCAGCAACATTTGGCGATGGCGATGCAGGCCAAAATAGTAATGGTAAAGAACGCAAAACAGATGTGAATGAATGGATCTTGGGTTTTAAAGATGGCACCAATAAAGATGAGTTAACGACCTATGATCTAAGTATTGGTCGACAAAATATCATGATTGGTGACGGTTTTTTTATTGCGGGTGATGCATTAAACCTCGGTAAAACACCTGCGGATGGCGCACTTGATCGGGGCGGAGCATATTATCTGGCAGCCCGTCGAAGTTTTGATTTTACCAGTTTGCTTCAATACAAACCGCAAGAGGATACCACGCTAAAACTGGCTTATTTAAAATCGGACAATAAAGCACAATTTTCACCTGAACTCTTTGTAACCGATCTGATGTATCAGCTTAAAGATAAAGGTGTTGGATTTACTTACTTAAATGTATTAGACCTTGAAGATACTGAGCAAGTTTCAGGGCGCGAAGATCTTAAAAATTATGCTTTACGTTTGAATTATCAGCCTTTGCCAGAACTACAAATTAAAACTGAGTTTGTTGTGCAAGATAAAAAAGATAGTCAAGAAAATGCAGGCTACTTAGCCCTGAACTATAACTTTTTATCTTCAAAATATACGCCCTCATTAGGCTACCGTTTTAGCCATTTTTCCGACCAATACGACCCGATGTTTTATGGAAATACAGTCGGGTTCGGCACGTGGTTTCAAGGTGAAGTTGCAGGAAATTATGCTGGCCCATTTAACAAAAATGCAGACATTCACCAAGTTTCTTACAGTATGAATCTAAAAGAAAACTTTATGTTAGGTGCTTTGGCCTATAAGTTCAAAACAGTTAATGAATCTTTAACTAATGTAGATGGACATGAACTGGATGTATTTTCGGTTTGGTCGGTTAATAAAAAATTCAACGTTATTCCTTTAGTGGGACTCTATAAACCGAAACACGATATCCATAGTGGTGGTACTCAAAACTACGATGACAAAACTAATGTGTATGCACAGTTAATTCTGCAATACATCTATTAAATCAGAGCAAAGGAGACCGTGTTTATTGACGGTGCATTCATAAAAATAAACTTAGGTGAAATCAGATGAATAAACAATATGACTATATCGTGATTGGTGCGGGCTCGGCAGGCTGTGTGGTTGCAGCACGACTCTTACAGGCCAAAGCAGGGCGCGTTCTTGTTTTAGAGGCAGGAAGCCGAGATAGCAGTATGTTTCATACCATACCTGCCACGGTGGTTAAAGTATTCCAGCAAAAATCATGGCAATACATGACCGTCCCTCAGAAATATTGTAATCATCGTGAAATGATCCTTGCACAAGGAAAAGTGTTGGGAGGCGGAAGCTCGGTCAACGGAATGATCTATTGCCGAGGCCAACGTCAAGATTATGATTTATGGGCCACTGAATGGGGATGCAATCAGTGGTCTTATCAACATGTACTGCCTTTTTTTAAAAAAGCAGAAAAAAATGAAAGTCTTGCTGATGAATATCACGGGCAAGATGGCATTTTACCTGTCAGTGAAAACCGCTATCGCCATCCTTTGACACTTGCTTGTATTAAAGCAGGTCAGCAAATGGGCATGAATTACGTCAATGATATTAATGGTTGGGATCAGGCAGGTGTAGGGTTTTATCAAACCACCACTCAAAATGGTTCACGGGCGAGCACCTCAAAAACCTATTTAAAGTCAGTCGAAAACCACCCAGATCTCACGGTGATTACTGATGCCTTAGTCCATAAAATTGAAACTCAAGGTGATCAGGTTACTGGGGTGACTTATAGCGTTGGAGGAAAATCACCGATTACTGTACAAGCTCAAAAAGAAGTCATTCTAAGTGCTGGTGCAATTGGTAGTCCTAAAGTTTTATTACTTTCGGGAATTGGTCCAAAACAGCATTTAGATGAGCTCGGCATTGAATGTATCCGTGACCTACCCGTAGGTGAGAATTTTCACGATCATTTGCATATGTCGGTGAATGCGACGGTAACAACCAATAATAGCCTACTCGGCGAAGACCAAGGTTTAACCGCAGTACGGCACTTTTTACAGTGGTGTTTTACACGTTCAGGATTGTTGACCACCAATATTCTAGAAGGTGGTGGTTTTATTGACACCAACAACAACGGTCGGCCTGATGTCCAATTTCATTTTTTGCCTGTGCTGGATAATTTCGATAATACCTCGGGTGAAAAATCAGTGGCTCAAGCACATGGCCTTACGATTAAGGTCGGACATGTACAGCCAAAAGCACGTGGGACTTTACGTTTAAGTAGTAAAGATCCTAAAGATTTACCTGTCATTGATCCTAATTATTTAGGTCATCAAGAAGATATTGACGCCAATATCCGTGCGGTACAGGCTGGACTTCGCCTATTACAACAGCCCGCATTAAAAGCAATTGTCAAAGAAGTGATTGAGCCTGCAAATATCGATCCTGATGATATTGAAGCGATTGATAAATGGATGCGCCAGAACATTAAAACGGTTTATCACCCCGCTGGTAGTTGCAAAATGGGCAATACTCCGCAAGATTCGGTCACGGATCAGACCCTAAAAGTCCATGGTTTTAAAAATTTACGTGTGGTGGATTGTTCTATTTGCCCCCAAGTTCCAAGCGGTAATACCAACGCAATTGCCATCATGATTGGAGAACGTGGTGCAGACTTTATTTTGAATCAGGTCGCGTAGTTGCTGTCATATCAATATTTAGAAATGAAAAGAGGAAAAGAGGAAAAGAAAATGAGTGAAGTTCAGATTTTACAAAGCGTACAGCAATTTATGGCGCGACAACATGGACATTTTATTGATGGAAAACTAGTTGCTGCCGAGCTTTTAGATAAAGTGGATATTGTAAATCCATCCACTGAACAAGTTGTTGCTCAAATTAGTGTTGGTAGTCAACAAGATGTCGAAAATGCGGTGAAAAGTGCTGAACATGCTTTTCAAAATGCTTGGGCTGAAACGACACCGTATGAGCGTGGCGTTAAACTGAACAAGCTGGCCGATTTAATTGAGCAATATGGTGAAGAACTTGCACAGCTCGAAACGTTGTCTACAGGAAAACTTATCAATATTTCCCGTCATCTTGAAGTTGCACAATCTGTTATTTTCTTAAGATATTTTGCTGGTTGGGCAACTAAAATTAATGGTCAAACCATGCAACCTTCTATTCCTTCTATGCAAGGTGAGAAATATACAGCCTTTACTTTAAGACAACCAATTGGCGTGGTTGCAGGGATTGTGCCTTGGAATTTTTCACTGATGATTGGTGTTTGGAAAATTGGTTCAGCTTTAACAACTGGCTGCACCATTGTGCTTAAACCGAGTGAGTTTGCCAGCTTATCTTTATTACGTTTAGCTGAACTTGCCATTGAAGCAGGTATCCCAGCGGGTGTGATTAATGTAGTAACAGGTAAGGGAGAAACAGGGCAATATTTAATTGAGTCGCCGCTCGTTAAGAAAGTCTCATTTACAGGTTCAGTGCCGACAGGCATTGCGATTGGTAAACTTGCGATGAGCAGCGATTTAACCCGTGTAAGCCTAGAGTTAGGCGGTAAAAATGCCATAGCCGTTTTGGCAGATGCAAATATTGATGAGATTTTACCGACTTTATTACAAGTAACTTTTGTACATCAAGGCCAAGTTTGTGCATCGCCAGAGCGGTTTTTTGTACATCATACAAAACATAATGAACTTGTCGAGAAACTCTCGAAGGCACTTTCTGGTTTCAAAATTGGATCGGCTATGGATGAAGGAAGTATGTTTGGTCCGCTCTCTAATCAGCCTCATTTTCATAAAGTAAAACATTATTTAGATATGGCAAAAGCCAACAACCAGATTATTGCTGGAGGTGAGGCTTTAGATCAGACTGGTTATTTTGTACAGCCGACTTTAATTTCCTTTAAAAATACGGATGATCCTTTATTTTCAGAAGAAACCTTTGGCCCAGTAGTCGGGGTAATGCCATTTGAAACTGATGAAGAACTCATTCAACTTATGAACCAGTCGCGCTTTGGTTTAACCGCAAGTATTTGGACAAATGACTTATCTAAAGCTTTGCGTTTAATTCCTAAGATTGAAGCAGGTACTCTATGGGTGAATATGCATACGTTCTTAGACCCATCAGTTCCATTTGGTGGGGTGAAAGCTTCAGGAATTGGTAGAGAGTTTTCTGATGCATTTATTGAAGATTACACCGAATTAAAATCTGTCATGATTCGGTATTAAGCCAATAAGGAGGTTTGTCATTTTATCAATAACAAACCTCCGCCTTTAACATAAAAACTGGACTAAAAAGTTAGTAACTTAAAGTGATGCTTTGTTGAGTTGAGAGGTCGATTTCCTTTTGACTCACCGCATCCTCTTTACATTTATAACTTTCAAATAAAGGAAGCTGATCTGCAAAGTGGGCATCAGGTTTTCCATTTTGATTGATAAACCCACTTTGTCCTGGGGCCAAAATCGAACACATGGTGACTTGATTTGGATTTAAGACCACTCTAAACGTAGCACTTCCTGTATTTCCATAAGTGCTGAGCTGTTGTTCATGCGATGGATCAGCCCAAGGAATGCCTACAGAATTTTTGCTGGAAAAGCCCATGGTTGCCACCGGAATTTTCCAGTCATTCGGGTCAGTCGAGTGATATTGTTTTGAAAGTTCAGCCAGCGCATTTTCTAAAGCTTTTAAGACAACCTCATCTGCTGTTTGTCCTTTTAAGAAATCAACTTGTTGAGGAACACTAGCCTGTTTTCCTTGCAGGGCATTCCAGATTAATTTCGATGCACTCGCTGGCTGTGCGCTTCGCGGATCATTATTTACTGGATAAAGCGTATCGGTATAGCGCTTATAAATATTTTCTGAAAGGTTAGGTTTGAGTACCAGTTCAATCATTTGATTAAGCCATGCACGTGTAATTGCTGGTGCTGCACCTTGATAATATCTGGCTTCGCTATCAGGACGTAATTTAAGATCCCAACTAGCAAGTAAGGGAGCAACTTTTTTAGCTAAGAGTGAGGCATTAGGGCTTTGTGCTGCTTGAATCATATAAGGAACAAAATAACGCGCATTTAAATCTGACCATGCTGCTGTTTTATTAATTTCCCAAATTTCTTGCTGACTCAGTTTTGGTTTACTTTCTAAAGGTTCAAGCAGTTCATTGACCCGATCTACATAAGAAAAGTTTGACGAATCTGAACGTAAACCAGCATAGGCTTTGTTATTCCAGCTTGTGACATAGCCTTTTTGTGGGTTGTATTCTTTAGGGTTGTGTGAGAAGTCATAAAAACCTTGCCACTCCATTGAACCATCACCTTTAGCTGGAAGCTGAATATGCTGGTTTTCAGGGCGAATAGGTAAACGACCTAAAGCAGCAACACCAATATTATTTTTAGTATCGGCATAGAACCAAGTGATAGAGGCCGCTACACGTTTGGCTTGAGCAAGAAACTCATTCCAATTTGAAGCTTTCGCTGCATTTGCCCATCCTAATAAGGTTTCAATTTCTACGCCTTCCCAGCTACGTTTTTGTGCGTACGCCGTATGGTTATTTTCATCCCATGTACTTACAAAACCTTGTTTACTCTTATAAATATCTAAAACATGGTCAGCCTGATTCTTAACTTTTATTTTTACTTGCTTGTGCTCAAATGGAATATAACTTCCTTTATATAAATATTCTTTTGAATTACTTGGGTTTAAGGTGAGTTGATAAACATCGTTGGTATCGAGTGAGCCTACCGTAGAACCCCATGCTATTTTGCCATTAGTTCCAAATAAAATTGCAGGTAAGCCAACAGGAGTAATACCTGTCAAATTATAGCCGGCTCCATGTAAACCAATACCGTAGGTGATTGCAGGCGTATACCATCCTTGTTGTGGACCATTATATAAAACTGCTTGGCCTTCAATGGTCTTATCGCCTTTTAAGACCCATGCATTACTGGCGGTAGGTACGCCGTCTATTACACTTTTACCTAAAGCAATGCGAGCTTGAGCTAAATAGGTTTTGGCCGCCTTGTTTGAAATAGGGCTAATGTCTTTAAGTATTTGTTGTTGACGTGCTATAAGCTGTGGTTTTTGTGCAGATTGGATAATGGTGGGAGCACTTGGGTCATCTAGCCAACGTAATTGTTGATAGACTTTGAGGCCTTCTTCTTGACCTTTTTCTTTTTGCAGTTGCGTGAGTAAATCTAAATTTGAGACTTCCGAGCTTGCTGAAAAGAAGCGATTTAAAATTAAGCCCACCCAAACCATAGCAATATCTTCTGGTTGCCATGTTGATGGTTTAAAACCATGATCTGTAAACTCTTTAGGTATAAGAGCTGGATCCGCTAAAACTTCTTTAACCCGTTTATTAAAACCTGCGGCATAACCTTCAAAAATTGCTCGGTCTTCTGGTGAGAGGGCGGCGAGTTGCTGTTTAATATTTTCTGGATCAAAACGGCTATATGTCGCAATATCATATTGAAGATAGTCGGAACCGAGCACCTCAGCAACTGTACCTTGTCCTGTACGTTTTGACATTTCCATCTGAAATAAACGATCGGTCGCTACTGAATAGCCATAACCATAGAAAAGTCCATAGGTGTCATTTGCATAGACATGGGGTGTACCGAATTTATCGCGCTTAATTGTGATTTGTTTTTGTGTCGGTGTTGGGTCTAAACTTGACGAAGAATTACAACCAGCTAGAAGTACACCTAAAAGTAATGTTCCATATTTAATTAAAGGGCGTGTAGGGTGAGGCCGAGAGTTCAGCATAGGTATGTTCAATTTAGATATCCTTACTTTCATTATGATGTAGAAGTGAACGATTTAAGAATCTTCTTAGATTCACGTCACTAATGAACAAGCCCTGTTCATGAATTTAAAATACTGTTATTTATCCATGTAATTTTCCATTACATTTGAGGTATATATTTATACCTTCTCGAACAAGTTATTTAGTTTTTTATTTTGAAAGAATAAAAAAGGCCATGATTGGCCTTTTTCGAAATGTATAAATTTTATTGACAGCAAAATTAGTTCACTAAAAAATCCTTTAAGATTTTATTAAAAGCTTCTGGTTGCTCTACATTGGAAATATGAGAAGCATCTATTTCTGCAAGTTTTGCTTGTGGAATGCGTTGCTGCATAAATTGGCCATCTGCAACAGTTGTTACAGGGTCTTGAGTTCCAGCAATTACTAATACTGGAACTTTAATATCTTTTAATTGCTCACGGACATCCGCTTTAGCCAAAGCCTCACAACAATTGGCATAACCCATTGCGCTGCCAGCACTTAAGTCGTTACACAGGTTGTTGACAATTGAAGGATGACTTTGGATAAAGGGATCTGTAAACCATCGCGAAGCTGCTGTAGCTGCGATCGGTTGTAAACCTTGCTCACGCACTAATTTTGCACGATCAAGCCATGCCTGTTCTTGCCCAATTTTAGCGGCAGTATTTGCCACAACGACATGACTAAAGTGGTTAGGGTAGTGAATCGCCAGCCATTGCCCAGTTAAACCGCCCATTGAAATACCACAAAAAGCAGCTTTAGTAATATTTAGATGATCAAGTAAACGGACAACATCTTCACCTAATTGCTCTACAGTGTATGGGCCGTCAGGTGTGGATGATGAACCGTGACCACGAGTGTCATAGCAGATTACAAAAAACTGATCTTTCAATTCATTAAACTGTTTTTGCCACATACCATAATTGGTGCCCAAAGAATTGGAAAACACCAGAGCAGGAGATGACGGTTCGCCAAAGGTTTGATAGTTAATTTGTGCATCGGCAGATTGAAAAGATGGCATTTTTTTCTCCTTAAAGTGCTTCAACACGTTCAATAATCAATGCAATCCCTTGGCCTACACCAATACACATTGAACACAAGGCATAACGACCACCTATCTGCTCAAGCTGGTTTAAGGCTGTGGTCACGAGGCGTGCACCTGATGCACCAAGTGGATGACCTAAAGCAATTGCTCCACCGTTTGGATTTACTTTATTGCTATCGTCTGGCAAACCTAAATCACGGGTCACAGCCAAAGTCTGTGCAGCAAATGCTTCATTCAGCTCAATTACATCCATCTGCTCTAAAGTCAGGTTGGCTTGTTTAAGTAATTTTTTAATCGCTGGTGCCGGAGCAAAACCCATAATGCGTGGCTCTACACCTACTGCTGTTGAAGCAATGATCTTGGCACGTGGTTTGAGGTTATAAGTTTGAACAGCTTCATCAGAAGCAATCAGCAGAGCTGCTGCACCATCGTTAATGCCTGAAGCATTCCCCGCCGTAACTGTACCGTCTGCTTTCACAACAGGCTTAAGCTTGCTTAAACCTTCAAGCGTGGTCGATGCACGTGGGTGCTCATCGGTATCAATCACAACAGCATCACCCTTACGCTGAGGGATTTCAACTGCCACGATTTCTTTAGAAAAAAAGCCTTTGGCTTGCGCGCTTGCGGTGCGTTGTTGGCTCACCAAGGCAAACTGGT
>Ga0209795_10000092_pt1 | contig 87280 bp, 84 predicted proteins | sample AgamicOrMarz_FD_187166 | JGI IMG/M metagenome (GOLD analysis project Ga0209795, IMG submission 187166) | Agave microbial communities from Guanajuato, Mexico - Or.Ma.rz (SPAdes) (version 2) | ecosystem: Host-associated > Plants > Phyllosphere > Phylloplane/Leaf | place: Guanajuato, Mexico...
TCACCAGACAGACCAGATCCTGACCGGGCAGATAAAACAGTTCTGGCTTGAGTCTGGCTGCGTCTATGGTAATCGCAAGATCCATCTCGATCTGCGTGATACCGGACAGCAGTGCGGAGTGAACCGGATCTGGCGGCTGATGAAGCGCGCCGGAACAGTAAGCGTCGGCATGGTTCGAGCGAGCGCATACCACCGGCTGAATATGAAAACCTATATTATCAACGAATTAGAAGTGTCTAGATTATCCGTGGCGATTCAATCAGCAGGCGCATCATAGGTAAATGTAAATTAAATATGTTTACTTAAACTGGCGAGCAGTGCACAGCCAGTTAATCATGCCCGAAGGGCATAAAAGGCGACATTCTGGTCTTAAATAGAGGGAAATAGTTGAGTCGCCGATGCCCGGCGTAGCCGGTACGTATTGATAGGTTTCACCAATCCCATCCCCCGCCCTGCTAGACTTCAATGAACTCTCAGGAAAAGTTGTTCTAACCAAGCCTCCCCGGGGGGGCGCAGTTAGCGCCGGTCGCAAGCGACCGGGAACGGCTGGCCACACGTGGCCAGCCGCGCGGTACTGCGAGTGCGCGGCCGTAGGCAAGCTACGGGGGCGTTTCTGCAAAATTACAGGCGAAATTGCTTGATTTAACACGGTAGCTGCTAAGCCTAGATAATCTAGCTTTAGACCATGAAGAAGCTTCTGTGCGCTGTTGGAGTGGTCACGGCAAGGGTTTACCCGTAGTCGGGGCGTATCTCCGAGTTGGTGGACCATAGGGCCGCTTACGGGCGTGTTACACAAAACTTCCAGCCAGAATTACTAACAGCTACTCAAAAGTTTAGTTACATCATCCAGTATTAAAAGCGATGTTGTTCCGGCCCTTCGGGCCGGGGCGGCTTCGCTTTTCAGGGGTGGGTCGCGGCTCAGGTGTTGCCGCTGTGCACGGTTTCCTTTGCCAGTTCTTTGTATGTTGTAACTATAGGCATGCGACAGCGCCTGCTGCTACGCGGCGGGACCAACCTTTGCTTTTTAAGAACCGGCGCGGACGTCAGTCCGCTGCAAGGGCGGGTATTATTGCGTTATGCACAGATTTTTCGGGGACAGATAACTGCCCTGATTATTTTTCAGGGGATGAATAAAAGGGGGTTAAGACTGTATTGCGGGTTCGCTGATATATGTTTGTTGCTTTCCTCTGTTATCTGTTTGCGGATTTATGTGGATAGTGTGATGCCCGGTGACAGATTCAGGCGTCTGAGTGAGGAAATGCGGCCGGAAATGGCCAGAACGGGGGCGTGGATAACGCCGGGGACTGAAAACGCCGGCACGGAACCAGCACCACAAGCCCCGAAAGGGGCTGGCGAAAGAAAGGAGTTGTCAGGCTGCTGCTAGTGAGGCGACGGGGCCGTCAGCGAGAGCTCAAGCTGATACAGGTGATCGACGGCCAGCTGCTGCAGACGATCATCTGAGCACCAGTAGATTTCATCTGCCGGCATGGTTTTGCGCAGGAACTTCGCCATCTCATAAAGCTGCTGGTCTTTAGGCAGTCTGGCCAGACGGTTGGCGCGCTTGCGGGCAGCGCCCTTCTGTCGGCGAAATCTGAATGCTTCAAGCGTGCGCTGCGCGTACCAGCGCTTTCTGGCCGAATGGACTGAAATATCCTCATCTTCACGCATGATACCGTCGCGGACGAGCGCGCGGCGCTCCTCACATTCCTTCAGCTTGCGCGCCTGCTGGTCAAGCAGCTTGTCCATATCCACGCCGAGCATCTGCCATCCAGTAAGCGTGATCCACACATATTTGGGCAGGCGCTTGCGGGACTCCCTGTCCCATGAGGTCTGTTCAGAAACACCGAGCACGCCGAAACGAACCTGTTCGGCAATCAGATTTGAAAGGCGAGATACTGTGACTTCCGTTCCGTCAATGACATTCCCTTTTGCGTCCTTTGGGCTGAGTTCTCTGGCCAGCCTGGAGATGCACATTCCGACCGTGTGCTTGCCGGCATCGCAGAAGCTGATGAGCACCGGCCACAGCGCATCGAGTAAGCGCTGTTTTTCAGGCCTGAAGGCGTATTTTCGCCCCGCCTGTCGACGCTTCTGGACATAAAACGGATGAAGGGACATATGCATGCGCAGGTTGTACTCGCCTGTTTCACGGTCTTTCTGCACGAGACGGTTATAGGCATAGCCCAGCTGGCCGCCGAGCGCCTTATAACGGGCAGGACGAAACCAGAGAGGATTCTCGCATTTGGGTTTTGTAGAGTGCTCACCGCGACGGCGTCGGGTCAGCTTCTTACCCGCAGGGGTCAGAAGCGAGGTAGTTTCGCCATTATCGACCTCATGCCAGAAACGGATCTGGTCATCGGCCGAGCGCTGACTCCAGTGCTGTACAGCACTTATATTTTTTTGATGCTCAGACACGCCTTCCTGCGCTTATGTTGCACGGGAAGAGTACGTAAACTGAGTCGGAGGCTTGAAAGTTCCGAAGCATGCACATATACTCCCTGCATAGAGCAACAGCTTCTATGCAGTTTTAAGGGCCCCGTTAATCTCCTTCGTCGCCAAACATAGAGAGATTATCGGGGTTTTTGCTTTTCTGGTTCCGGGTAGACACCTCATCAGAACCAGATCCCTGCCACCTTACGGCGTGGCCCACCATAATTCTCTAACTGATCAGCAATCTAACACTCAATCAGAACACAATCAATAAATGTGACTACTCACCATTCACTCTCGCTCCAGTAACTTCTCTATTACTTCTGCTTGCGTTAACCCCTGCTCCTTGCATAGAGCATCAAGCTTGTTCTTAAGCGCATTACGAATAAAGACATTAACAGGCTTATGCGTTTCTCTTTTACGAGAGACTGAGTGCATTTTTCTTTCACTGGAACTTAGGGCTGCACCTTTTCGATAAACCCGTTTCGTTGAGGAAGTTCCTGCATTTTCGACCTGCGACATCTCTGCCTCCCCAAGGATCAAATAAGGATCGTCTTGCGAAGAATACTACAGATTAGGGAAATCAGCGACTTACTATATGAATATAATCCGTGTTGGCGCACGGTTTACGTCAGTTGATCGTTCTGGATAGTGTCAGTACGTTGGCTTCCAGTCGGTTCCCTCGTTCCAGCGGGACTGCCAGTGGGCAAGATAGCTGCCGGCGACCTCCGGCATCTCACGAATAACGAGCACATTTTCAGAATTTCTGCGTGCGCCTGCACGGGTGTAGTTGAAGCTTCCGGTCTCCACCGTGTGGCCATCCACGATAATGATCTTGTCGTGCATGATGGCGTACCGGTCGTTCGTGCGAAGCGGAATGCCCAACCCCGCTACCAGGTTCATGGCCGCCACGCTGGCTTTGTTCCGGTTCCCCTTCTCGTCCAGCACAATCCTGACGTCCACTCCCCGGAGATGAGCATCAACCAGCGCCCGCACCACTTCAGGAGATGTGAAGGAATACCCCATCAGGCGAATACTTTTTCTGGCAGAGCCGATCGTGCTCAGAACAAGCTGCAGCGCGCCGTGCTCCGGGGAAAACGCCGTCTGGATTGAGGGAGCTGCCGTCGCCGGCAGGACTATGCTCAGGGCGCAGCAGGCCAAGCCGGACAGCGCCAGCCTGCGTAGTGAATAACGCATTAAATACCTCAAAATGTCAGTTCAGAATGGTGTTCTTCAGAAACGCCGGGATCGGGGAAAATCGCTTTTCCCCGATGGCGGGGTTGGACAACGACGCCATGCGGAGGCGTCAGGCCGTGTGCTGTTTTTGCTCGTATTCAGCCTTGCGGACAAGACGGGAGTGCTCCTGAGCCCTTCGCCTGACGGCAAAGGCCGCCTCGTCTGCCGTCACCCTGGCAACAGGCTGGCCGTCAATGTCGGTGCGCCACGCGCCTTCCGTCATTGACTCAAGATAGGCATCCGAGCGGGTGATAGCGCTCAGGCAGCGCTTGAGCTGCTTGACTGAAATAGCCAGATTGCGGCTGCGGATGTCCTCAATCATCGCCTCACGGATGTTTATCGCTAGCAGGCGGGGACGTCCGTTTTGCACCAGGGCGGGCCAGCAGCGCGCAACCTCTGACACCGCCTCCTCCAGCGACATCAGGGTGCGGAACTTTGGTTCCGGTGGCGGCTTGCGCTTCGCCGCCCGCATGGCTTCCCGCTCCTGCACCTGTCGCTCGGCCCATAATCTGGCTTTCTCCTGCCGGAGCGCCTCTTTGGCAGCGGCGCGCTCCGTCCTCTCTTTTTCTTCCTGTTCCTGCTTTTTCACCTTCCAGGCGGGCGGCTGACTCACCACCACCGTCTTCTTACGCGTCACGGACCTGGCCGGCTCGCCCGGACCGCCAGTCGGCGCCGTGCTGTTCTCATTCACATCCGACGCCGGCTTTCGCCGCAGCGTCAGCTTAGGGCGTTGTTCCTCTGCCATCTCAAACTCCTGTATTTCCCTGCAATATCCCTGATTACAGCGCAATCAGCCCCAGCACGGCAAGATGCACCGCATAGAACAGCGGAAAGAATTCCCGCGGCCAGAACCTCGGCACCCGACTGCAGGTGCGGCTCAGCACCGTCAGAACCACGCCCGGGATGATAAGCCCCGCGACGGACATGGCCGCCCCGTCTCCCGCGTTCAGCGCAAGCATCGTCAGAGCAAGGCAGCCCGCCAGTCCCGTGCGAGTTGTCCGCCGCGCGGTCATAAACACACCGCAGGCGAGGAGCAGCATCAGCACGCCGGCGAGACCATAGCTCCCTTCCGAAAACGGCAGCCAGACGAGAACAAGCATCAGGGACAGCGGCCATACCCGCGGCCCGTGTTTCTGCATCAGCCGCAGCGCCTGCCCGCTGACCGCGAAGGCAAACAGAATATTGCCCGCGTCCGGGCGAAGCCCCGCCAGTATCCACCCGCCCTGCGCCACGACGGCCCAGAGCCAGAGCCGGTTCAGGGGGCGCTGGCGTACGGTCGGATGCCGGGCGAGATTCATCGCCCACACTAGGCCAAACAGCGGAAACGCTCCGCGTCCGGCCAGGCGCAGCCATTCGCTGTTCAGGCCGAAAAGCAGGCTGACGTGGTCGGCCACCATCAGCACGAGCGCCACGGTCTTGATGAGATCGGTCTGCCCGGGCGCCCAGATGAGCAGCCGCTGCATCCAGCAGTCGGCCACCACAACCAGAGGGAAAAAAGGATTATCTTCTGCACGCATCAGTCGCCTCCCATTGTTTTCTCTCGTTCCAGCACGCGCACCGTCTCGCGCTCCATCTGCTGCAGGCGGTCACGCTGCACGTTCTCGTTCGCCACCCTGGACACCGCCTCGTCACGGACGCGAACGTCCGGGCTTTCGGGCAGCGTGACGGCCGGCGACCGTTCCCGGTCTTTTTCGTCGCTCAGCTCGCGTGCCAGTTCCCTGACCGCGTCGGCAGGCTCTGCAGATTTCTCGCCTCCGCGCGCCAGCTCGCGCACCGCGTCCTCCGCCCGCTTTTCCAGCTCACGCCTCTGCTGCGCCTCAAGCGCCTGCACCTCTGGCGGGATTTTCTCGCCATGCTGCGTGCCCGCCGCGTCAGGCACGGCGTCAGCCCAGACGCGACCGCCGGTAATGGCGCCCGGATTCCACGGACGCCCTTCGGCGTCGCCAATACGCACCACCACGCCGCTCTGCGGGTTCTCCCGCGCAAGCCGCACGCCCTCCTCCATGTCGCGCGCCATCAGCGACTCGCCGTTGCGACTGGCCTGAAGCCCGGCATAGGCCGCGTCCTCACTGCCCATCACGCGGCCCTCGCCGCCCAGCCCGTGAAGCTGTCCGTCTCCGGAGGTCAGGGTGCTCAGCCAGACGCCCGCCTGCCTGCCATTGCGGTCAAAGGCGGGCAGCGCCACGTGCGGCTGCGGGTATTTTCGGCCCGGCGAGATAAACTTCGCCATCGAGCTCTCAGGCTGCAGTCCGGTCTGGCGAAGCGCTGCGCGTCCGGCAGGCACTTCTCCCAGCGCTTTCGCCGTTGCCGTCAGGCGGGCGGCGTTCGCCGCCGCGCGATCGTTGCGCGGCTCCACGATGTCGTGAGCGGTACTTTTCGCCTGCGATTTTTCCATGGCGGCCACCCACTTATCGCGGTTGTCGGTGTAGACCTGCGCGTGCTGCTTCATACGGCTCAGCGCCACGTAGGCCGACTCAAAGCTCACCATCTGCTTACGTCCGCCGTCCGTGCCCTGCAGGGAGATAGAGAAGGGTTCGCTCGCGCCCTGGACGCCGTTGACCGTCACGGCGTAGGCGAGATCGATGTGCTGCTCCGCGCGCTCTGCCGACGGGTTGACCGTGCGGGTCTGTTTCCCGTCCGTCAGCGTGACGCCGTCACCTTTGATATCGCTGACCATCCAGACGCTGTTGGCCACAAAGCCCCGCTCGTTGTCGCTTTTTGAAAAGCGCATCCGGTCGCCCGGCGAGACGGCGATGGTGTCCGGCCGGTACAGCGTGACGCCCTCGGTCGCCGCCTGCGCGGGGGAAAGGCTGCGGGTGTTCCCCTCAGCATCCTTCAGCGTCACCAGGTGCGCGTCCTTATCCAGCGCCTCTATCCTGTAGTAGGTGTTGTCCAGCAGCACCATGCTGCTGCCGTGGGCCTGCCAGGTGTCCATTCGCCTCAGCTCGCCGTCGCGGATGTTCGCCGGCGTCAGCACCGGCACGATGGCCTCTTTCTCGCCCAGCTCTCCCGCCTCACGGCGCGCGTCGTGGATCATCGAATTGAGCTGGCGCCGGTCGGCGTTCAGGGCGGTCATCACGATGGTCTGCGCCTGTGCCTGCGGGGTGCGTCCCGTGTAGTCCTTCACGATGGCCTCCAGCAGCGTTTCGGGCTGCCCGCCCGGCGTCAGGTCACCGGCCTTAATCGCGGCGGCAATCGCCTTCTCGTGCTCACGGCTGAACTCCATGACTGAACTCTCAGGCTGCCACGCGTCCGGCCTGCGCGGGACCTGCTGCGGAGCGACGCTTTCGATGGTCGTCAGGGCGCCGCCGATATTTCTCCCGATGAGGCTGTACACCGCAGGCCGCAGTTCCGGCGTCTGGCGGACAATCTCCTGCATAACCGCCGTATCGATGGCGCTGCGCTTCTGCAGCAGGCGGAAGGGCTGTCCGGGCGCGATGGGCTGCAGCTGGTCGGTATCGCCGCTCGATACCGCGCGGCCGCCGCCGCCCGCAATCAGGCTGTATGCCTTCGCCATGTCGGCATTGCCGACCATTGAGCTTTCATCGACGAGGAACAGCACGTTGCTGAAGTCCGGGCGCTCACCGCCGCGCAGCTGCTGCTGCGTGTCGTGGATAAAGGCCGCCAGCGTCTGAGATTCGGGCACGCCCGCGTCGCGCATCTCGCTCACCGCGCGGTGGGTAGGCGCCACGCCGATAACGTGCGGCTGCTCCTGTTCAGGCAGCGTGCCAATGGCTGACATAACGGCCCGGAACTGCGTGGTCTTACCCACCCCCGCGTAGCCCTGCACCAGGGTAAAGCGATCGGGAGACTCCAGTATCATGCGCGTGGCGTTCTGCTGCCCGTCGGTCAGGCCCGCCAGCTGTGCGTCCGGCACGCTTCCCATCAGCGGAGTGACGGCATCCTTCCCCTCAAGGACGTGGCGGATAATGCTTTTCTCGGCGTTGTAGGACTGGCGGGAGACCAGCTGCTGCAGCCCGTTCCCCTGCGAAACGGGCACCAATATCAGCGCCCCGCTGCGCGTCTGGCGCGCAATTTCATCCTCAATCGCGACCAGACTGAGCTTGTCCTGTGCAAAATCCTTCGCGGCGGCCATCAGCTGCGGTCGGGTGAACGCCAGCCCATTGCTCTCAAGCGAGGGGATGGCAAGGTGGATAGCCTGCTGCTCCGGCGTGTGCAGTGCGGCTTTCTGGTGCGCCAATGCATCGCCCAGGCTGTCCTTGCCGGCAGCGTCCTTCACCTGCGCCGTGACCACGCTCCAGGCAGACTGGCGCGACAGCTTCTCCTCGGTTTTCTGCACCGTCTGCGCGGAGTAGAGCCTGACCTCAGCGCCGCTGCGGGCCAGGCCGTTCAGCGTGGCGTTATCCATCTCGCGCTGCGTCAGCGAGGCGTAGACCGTGGCGCTGTCGCTCACCGAGCGGCCCGGCGATTCCACCCAGCCCTGCCCGACCTTCGGCGCCGTGAACGGGCTGTTGCCCGCCGCCAGCACGACCTGCGTTTTTCGCCCCGGCAGGCTGACGCTAATCCCCTTCTCATCGATGCCCGTCACGGTCACGGCGTCCCCGCCCTTCAGGCGCGTTCCCTGCGTCTGCCCCAGCACAGCCAGACGGTCACCTTCGGCCACCTGCAGGGTGCCGGTGCGGTAGAGTGACCAGCTGCTGTCGAGCTCCGTCAGGCGGGTCACCTGCGTTTTACCCTCTGCGTTGCGCAGCGTCAGGCTGTTGTTTCGGGCTGTAACCCGATCGATAACGAAGCGCTCGCGGCTGCGTTCTTCGACGTTCCAGCGCTCCATCACCATGCCCTCGCGGTAGTGGTCCCGCACCTGCTGATGGCGCCCGTCAAGCCACACCGGCTCAAGCGTGGTGATGCTGATATCGCGCTCACCCAGCACCTTTTCAATTTTCAGGGCATCGCGAACAGATGATGCCAGCGCCGCCTGCTCGCGGGAGCCGCTGATTTGCACCACGGCCTCCTCGCCTGCCCGGATACCCTTCGCGAAGTCTGTCGCCAGGCGGTCGTAGCGCTCGCGCCTGTCCGGCTCGCTGATGACCGAGACGCGGGTTTTCTCACCGCCCTGCCAGGCAAGCGTGTTGACGCCCGCCTCCTTCATGACGGTCAGGGCGCTGCCGGTTCCGGTACGCTGACCGCTGTCGGCGATCAGCAGCTGGACGTTATGGCGCAGGGCGCCGTCGAGCAGCGTCAGCGTCTCTTTCAGCGTCAGCTTCTCGCCCTGATCGACAATCAGCGTGCTGCCGGGGATGAAGGCCATGCTTTCAGTCAGGCCACGCCGGTCGGTGATAAGCTCGCCGCTGAGACGCTCATCCTTTGCCAGGTTTGCGGCCGAGCGGCGATCGGCGGCCATAATCTGCACGTCGCGGCCTTGCTCCCGGGCCATCATGGCCAGTTCCGCCACGCGCTCGCGCTGTCCGGCCGCGCCACCCTGTCCTGAGATGATGGCCACCGGCGAGCGATCCTGCGCCAGCACGCTGACGGCGTCGCCGAACGGGCGGCTGCGGGGGACGCTTTTGTCGGGAAAGACATCCACGCGTCCCTGCAGCTGCAGCTCGCGGGATAGCGCTGATACGGACAGCTCGTCCAGAACGTGAACGTTCGAGGTGAACAGGCCCTTCTCTTTATCGAGCGGGATCAGCTGCTCGTTTTTGATGGCCGCATCGATGCCTTCCCGCGCCTGCTCCACCATGCCTGGCCGCGCGGGCAGCTGACCAAGGGTGGTGGCCAGCAGTTCGGAGTAGGTAAACCGCGCCCGCCGGTCGCTCAGCATGGCAATGGACTGCCCCACTGCCGCGCCCGCATCTGCAGGCTCCGGCGCATTTACCGGGATATCGCCGGCCTGCATGCGCCGATCGGCGGCCTCGCGGTAGGCTTTAATGTCAAAACCCGTTTCCTTCAAGGTGGTCATCCATTCGGCCATGCGCTGCTCAGGGTCAACCTTCTGCTTCGACTGGCGGGTATCGAGCACCGCCACGTCGCGCGACTTAAGTGACGCATCGTCCCCGACCGCCTCGCGAATGGCCTTGCTGCGGCTGGAGTACGGCTCCGTCGGAACGCCCTTCAGCTCCCACATCCCGTGTTTGCCGACAGTCTCTGTCTCATAGCCCATTGACGTCACGTCGTCCTTCAGCGCCGCACGGTACAGTCGCCCAAAGGCTATCTGGTTCGCGTAGACGTTCTCGATAAAGCCGGTCTTACCGACCTTATCGCTGCTGAGCGTGCGCCAGATGCCATCGTGTTGCGTGGCGTTGGCCACCACGGCGTGGGTGTGCAGCTGCGGCTCCTGGTCACGACTGGTGTCATGGTTGAACAGTGCCATCACCAGGTTGCCGGTCAGCTGCGTCTCGCTCTTTCCGTCGGTCATGACGCGCGTGGAAGCAAGCGCCTCGATCTGCTTAATGGCCGTGTCCACGGCGCGGTTGTGGGCATCAATGAGCCGCGTATCGCCGCCCAGCATGGCCATCACCGAGATGCTCTTGGGTGCCGAAAACGTCAGATCATAGCCAGGACGGTGTTTGTTGGCGCCATCCTGAATACGGCTGAGGTCGCTGCCGTCGGGGAGCTTTCCTTCCAGCACGCGGGTGAAGGCCTTCACATCCACGCTGCCGCTCAGGCCCAGCGCCTTCGCGCCCTCGCCTGCCCAGCGCTCGCCCATGCTGCCAATAACGTAGTAGTTGTCCTTGTCGGTATAGTAATTGCCCGCACTGCCGGCAGACTTAACCGATCCGATGCTCATCATCAGGCTTTTTCCCCCGCCTTAATGACCAGACCTCTCACAGGTATATACCTTTGACATATACAACCACTCAAACCATAATGGATATACGAATTGTATATACCCTTGAGGGAGGGAATTATGAACACTACGCTATTTCTTAGTAACCGAACCCAGGCCGTCAGACTCCCAAAAGCAGTCTCTTTTCCGGAAGGCGTAAAAGAGGTTGAAGTCATTGCAGTTGGTAAAAGCAGACTTATTACCCCAGCCGGAGAGTCCTGGGATAGCTGGTTTGATGGTGAGTGTGTCAGCACTGATTTTATGAGTGGCAGAGAGCAACCGGCAGAACAAGAGCGGGAAGGCTTCTGATGCTGAAATTCATGCTTGATACCAACATCTGCATTTTTACTATTAAAAACAAACCGGAACATGTCAGAGAACGCTTTAACCTCAACACATCCAGGATGTGTATCAGCTCTGTCACCCTGATGGAGCTGATCTACGGTGCGGAGAAAAGTCAGGCTCCAGAACGGAATCTGTCCGTAGTCGAGGGTTTTGTGTCCAGACTTGAAGTTCTGGACTATGACGCGCAGGCAGCAATACATAGCGGGCAAATACGCGCCGAGCTTGCCCGGAAAGGAACTCCTGTTGGCCCTTATGATCAAATGATTGCAGGCCATGCGCGAAGTCGCGGACTGATCGTAGTGACAAACAATACCAAGGAGTTTGAGCGTATACCGGGGCTTCGTACTGAAGACTGGTGTTAATTTCAGCATTAAACATAACCTCCCGGCTCAAGATCTTCATCATGCGGCCGGTGAACATTGATGTTCACCTCCTCGCGCCGCTGCCGCTCCTGCGGGGACAGCTCGTCCTGCTCAGCCTGCCAGGCTTCCCATGCGCTCATATCAATAACCTCGCCAGTTTCATCGATGCCTGGCGGCAGCTGCTCTGCCTCCTCCGCTTTTGTCTCAAGCATTGACTCCGTTCCGCCGGTACCCGCGACGGCCGCTGTTGTAGCGGCTGCAGCCACCGGAGCCGGACACGCCGCTGGCTGCTGTGGCTGCTGTGGCTGCTGTGGCTGCTGTGGCTGCTGTGGCTGGCCAGCATTCTCCGGGCTGACATCCGGAGCAACGGCTTCCGCATCCGGTTCAAAAAGCATGGCCACGCTTCGGGACTCTGCCTCGCGGGCCGCGAGTGCCGCGTTGAGGCGCTGCTCGGCCTTGTCATCGATACGGCGCTGGATAAACTCTGGGGCCACCTTTGGGCGCTCCTGATATTGCAGATCCATCTTCACTGCCGGATACGGTCCGGGAAGGGTGACGTAGCAGGACAGATCGGGCAGCGTCTGGATATCGGAGTAGCTGACCAGCGTCACGCGCTCCATGTCCTTGCCGACCGAGGTGCCGTCACGCACCGGGTCCACACCGTAGGAATACTGCTCAGAGGCCTTGAGGATTTCTTTCTCACCGATTTCACCGGCGGCAAACTCGGCGATATTCCTGGAAGGCGAGCGGAAGAACGCGCGGGTGTTCAGCACGTCGAACAGCGTTTCCGCTGGCTTCTGACCATAGATATCCTCCAGTTGGGCATAGGACTGGATGCCAATGACATAGCAGCCGCCGAACTTACGCGCCTCCGGCAGGATCTCAACCAGGTCCGGCAGCTTGTGCAGGGTCGGCAGCTCGTCGGCAAAAATCCAGACGCGCCGGTTGCGGTTCTCCCCCATGGCCAGCAGGCCACGAATGGCAATAGACAGCCACATGGAGATAACCGGTTTAAGGGAGGCGTGAGTATCGGCATTGGAGGAGATGAACAGCCAGCCGTTCCGGCCGTCCTCGCGCACGCCGCGCATCCAGTCGCGGATAGTGAAGGACTCCCCGTTGTGCTCGATGCCCTGCAGATAGCGGATGGCCTTAACGTAGTTGGTCAGCACCGCACGAATGGAGATGGCCGTCTTCTCGATTTTCTCCTCAACCAGGTTCGCTGCAGGTGAATTCTGCAGGTACGAGCGCAGCTTCTCTATTTTGATGGAGAGCAGCGTATCCACGAGTTTGCTGTAGCTGCGGTCCTTGTCGTTACGCATCAGGTAGGCCGCTTCGGCAAAGATGGTGCGACCGGATCCCTGCCAGAAGGGGTCTTCCTTCGTGCCCATCGGGATGAGGGTATTAGAGACGTTATCGAAATCAGGCTGAGTCAGGCACTCGCGCCATAAATCCCAGGCCGCGCAGCGCGCATCCAACGGATTGAGTATCTTGTCGATCGCCGGGTCATAGTAGCTTTTAACGAACTCGCAGGAACGGTCGTAGACGATGACCATATCGCCGCGCTTACGGGCGTAGTTCATCAGGCGGCAGATAACCTCAGACTTACCCGATCCGACAGTACCGTGCAGGCAGAAGTTCTGTATTTCCGAGTTTTTGATAAGCGGCAAATCACCAATTTTGATATCGGAGGCAAGACCGTCGCGCTTCAGCATTCTGGCCACCTCTTTGGGGTCGTCGGTCAGCTGGCGTCCACCCGTGACCTCATCCTCGCTCTGCTGTTTGCCCTGGTGGCCCAGAATCCAGGTGGTGACGAAGAAGGCGATAACGCAGACCACGGCGGCAATGATGGCCGCGAGGATGAAAGCGGCCCAGACCTGGTCGGCACACCAGGCAACGTACTTGTCCTGCAGCAGTTGCTGCGCGTTGTACTTAAGTTCTTTCCCGTAGTACCGGATCGTATATACAGGCTGCGACTTGAAAATATCGCGCATGGGGGCAAGCATCTGGCACCAGTACCAGGCCATGCCGTTAACGAACGTCTGCCACGACAGCTTCACCGTCAGCGTCAGGGCGACGATTATCCCGAAGAGAATAACGAGGCAGTACAAGATGATGTTGGCGATCTGGCTGAACATGCGGATGCGCATGCTCGCGATCTGACCGCCCTGGGTCATATCCTTGGCATTAAAACTCATAATGTCGGTCCGGTAGAGAAGGTGAGTGCCGTCACACTGGCGGTAAGGGCAAACTATTCCGGCGTTGCCGGCAACCCTTTATGACCGCACAAAGAATTTGTGCAGCCATAAAGGGTTAGAGTTGAAAAAAGAGATTGTGTTAAGAGATACTCAGCAGGAAGATTAATGCGGATTAGCATTAGATCGACCCGCTGACTTGCATTAAGGCTTATTTCTCTCAGTAACAGATTTAATTACTTCCGATAATGCGGAAAGTTTATATCTAGATATATCCGCATTAAAGATAACAGCAAATACAACAGTTATAAGTATTAACGGAAATCCGTAACTCAGAGGACCAATTTTGCTACATGCAGCAGCAAAAGATAAAATCAAAACTACCAGCGCATAACCAGTAACATAACTCTTTATTTTTCTACGCAACATTAGTGTTACTTTTGAGCGACTTCTAAAATCCGGAGGTATAGATAAAGCAAATCCAGACGCATTTATCACCCAAAAAAACAGAATAAATCCTAGAAACGAGCTAAAACCAACGGAAATCAATGTATCAGTTAACTTTGAACCAGTTACATTGAAAGCGACAAGCGGACAAATGAATAACCATAACCAAATCAGCAGGCCGGGTTTGGCACAGTCCCAAAAGTTTGGTATTACTAGCTCATCGTTATAAATAATTTTTTTCAACTCTTCAATTTCTTCCCTGATTATCTGTTGGGTCAACATAAATCACCTCTCATCTCGACCTAAAACCCATAGAATTAAACGAATCAACAGCACCATCTCCCTTTCAGTTGAATGATAGCATCATCTTTATCACCAACCAATCTAAAACCTCAGAACTGAGTTAGCAGTTCATTAATCTGACTAACATCATTAGATGTTCATGCAGAGTCAACGACACTGTTCTTCGGTAGTTATGAGCTATAGCTTTACTCCAGCATTAAAGAACATATCCGATGATTATTAGTTATGAATTAGTCCTGTATTATTATTTTTTTGGCTCATTATCTAACTTCTTCGCTTTTTCTAATAGGTCTTCAGGACTGACCGTCCCCGGAATAGCGTTTTGGGATGCTTTTTCTCTATCAAAATCGGTTTGCTGAAGTTGAGACACTGACTGATGATTGCTCTCCAAGTTTGTGTATTGCTCATCTACTTTCTTTGATGCTTCCTCAATCTTATTATGGGTTCCTGCAACATTATTCCGGGTTTCCTCCATCATACCTTCAACAGAACCTCCCACATCACCTCTGATGCCTGCGTCTGTGGTTGCATTCTCTATCATGCTATGATGTCCTTTATAGTCGGATAACACATCCTGGTTACCACCACCTGCAGAAACACCCGACATGTTTTGTCCGAGACCATCTTTTGCATCAGAATATGCGATATCCACCGCGGGTTGTACCTGACTTTGTACAAACGACCATGCAAGCTCCCTGCGCTCTTTAGCAACCTCAGGTGAAGCTGTATCTGTTAATAATCTATCGGCATCATGTGGCGCCTGTTTGCGAACGTACTGCGCAAACTGCTGGTTCAGGTCCTCATTAATTTGACCGCTCATGCTTTCGGTACGGGACGCCATTTCAGCAAACTCCTTACTACGCGCCTGGCTGGTCGAATACTGCTCGAGGCTTTGTTTTGCAGAGCTCAGTGAAGCAGTTAGCTGATCCGCGCGTGAAGCGGCATTGTTATCCGTATGACTCCCGGATTCACTGACCTTGCGGCTGGTAAAGTAATCGCTGGCCTCTTTAAAGTCCTGAGAGGCTTTGGCATCAACGTCATGTCGGGCATCGTGGCTGGCTCGTGAGCTACTACTCGCCTGGTGAGAATCAAGATCGTCACCGTCGACACCGACTTTAGCTCCAGCTTTAAAGTTGATCCCCCCTCCAGTTCCCAACAATTTGAGATTCATTCCACCTGAAGCATTTACATCTCCATATAGCCCGGCAGAAGCACGAACACTACGTTGAGCCAACACCTGAGTGGCCTGATCATTACTGATGTTGTGCGCCTTAGCATAGCTCTCCACCGCGCTGCGCATCTTGCTGGCCATCATGGAGTCCTGCGCGCTCATGGTGCTGTCGGCGCCCTGGGTCATCGTGTCGCTGCTCCCCTGGTTGGTGCCAAACTGACTGAGGGTCTGCCACGTGCTGGACATACTGCTGCTGAAGCTCTGCATGGCGCTCTGGGACTGCGTCTGCGCCTCCCGCGCCATTTCCTGCTGTGCGGTAGACAGCTGGCGGGCAAAGTTAATGCTCACCGGCATTTTACTTGCCGCCTGCGTGGAGTCCGTCACCGTGCTGCCGTCGCGCATCTGGGTGGACGTGGCCCCATTGCCCAGCTCCTGGCTCATCTGGCCGTACATTGTCGAACTGTTGGTATTCCAACTGTTTCCGCTGACGTTATGGGTCTGCATGTTCGCATAGGAGTAGTTGCCGTCCACCGCTCCCGCTGCCGCCGTTGCCGCCGGGCTGATAGCCGAGGACGCCAGGTGGCTGTAGAGACTTGAGAAGCTGGAGCCCAGCCCTTTCAGCATGCCCCACGCCAGCGGCGGAATGAGCATCGAAAGGTAGCCTGCGGTCGTGGCAAGGTCCGAGTATTTCAGCTGAACCTGCGACAGCTCAGAGAGCACCACTGGCGAGCCGTTGGCTTTCGCGTAGAACGTCATGCAGCTGTTCAGAATGGCGTAGAGCAGCGGCCAGCTCTGCACCCACATAATGGCCATCACGTAGCCCTTGAGCACGTTAAGCGTTACCGCATTAAACATGCCGCCCAGCACCATCAGCGGGAAGATACCGATGGTCAGCCCCACAATAAGCGTCTGCGACATCGGCAGGGAGCGCAGGGCCACCTGTCCGACCGTCGCGTGCGCCAGGCGCTGCTTCTCCATTGAGGACGTGGTGGCGATATTCAGCAGGCTCGATGTGTCGCCGTTGCGGGCCGCATAGCCCATGATGCCGTCGCGCAGGGCGTTCATCGTCACGTTCTGGCGGATTATCTGTGAGGCGCTCTGCCCGGAATTGTAGAAGTAGCTGTAGCTCTCGCCCAGCATCTGGTTCAGCAGGAGATCGGGGTTCGGACGACCGCCAAAGATCCAGCGCGCGTAGTAGCTCCAGCTTTTTCCCCCTGTCTGGGAATCAAGACCCAGTTTTTGTTTGAGGATGACAGCAGCTTCTTCGCAGGATAAAAAAGCCTTTATCTCCGTTTGTCCGTTATCACCTGTGGTCGTAAAATTTTTATAGTTCGGTACCTGACGCAGCGGACTGGGTTTAGAGAAAATGATGGTGTAGGGATCGGTGCTGTTCATCAGTTCGTCCAGGGTGTACTTCCCGTTGAGAAAGATATCCCCCATCACGCAGTTCTGCACGTAGTCCGGGAACAGCGTGGCGATTTCCGGATTCTTCGACATAAAATCGGTGCTGCGCGAGACCAGGTTGGCGCCAAACAGCATGCCAGTCTTGCTGTAGGTCACGCTGTCCGGCTGTGAAAAGACCATTTCGTAACCCTGCACCAGGGCATAACCGATTTTTGTTGTCAGCGACGCCGGCAGCGCCAGCCCGACGGGCACGTTGTCCACTTGGTACACCTTCGTCAGGTCGCTGTTGTCGATAATCTGTACCGGCGTGCGCACGCTGACCAGCAGGGACATCAGAACGATCGTGGCTATCCAGCCCAGCATGTCCATAATGTTATGGCGGCGCAGCCAGGAGACGGCCACGACCAGCACCGAGAGCGCGGTCACGATACGGCGGATAATGGCCCAGCTGTCGGTGTTCATGAAAGTCACTATCGCGTTCAGCGTCTGGCTCAGCCACTCTCCGCCCGCAATCACGTATATGGCCTGCATCAGCGTGCCCCCCCGAAGTGATAGTTGTTCTGATAACGCTGCAGCATGCGCGCCGAGACCTGCTGGCGCATGTAGCTCATCTGGCGGTCAACGACCAGCAGCGCGTCCTGCTGCACCTGCACCTGCGCCTGGAAGGACGCGATAAGGCGCGTGGCTTCGTTGAGATTGTTATTGATGCTGTCGATAACGGCCTGGTCATAGTTACCCGTGGCCATCATGGCCCGCGCCTGTTGCACCATCTCCTGGATGTACTGCAGCAGGATGTCGTAGCCGATGTAGTCCGTCAGCTGGTAGACGAGGCTGTCCGAGACGCCCAACATCATCGGGTCCACCAGGTACTTGAAGACCGGAATAGTGGTGCTGGCGATAAAACCCTTCTCTTTGTCAGTCAGCGCGGTGTCAGCTGCGGCCTTGTTCTGGATGCTGGACAGAATGTCCTTTATCTGACTTTTGAGCGCGTTCTTTTCGGTGATGGTGACGGTCGCGTCGGCGGCCACCTTCAGGCACTTCTCGCTGTCGTTGCAGTGGTAAATTCTCGCCGTCCCGCCCTCCATCACCGCCTTAATGATGTCACGGTCGGTGGTACGGGCCGGAAGGGGGGTGACGTTTCCCTTCTCGTCAAAAATCAGGGTGCCTGTGAGGGTCATGATGAATTCCCTCAACTCCTTGTTGTCGCTGAACATGCCGTTCTTGCCCAGCGCATGCCAGATGATGTTGATGTTTTTGGTGATGCGCTCTTTGTCCTCTTCCCCGGCCTTGTCGCGCACCTTATCCATGCTGCCCCCCACGGTGCAGCCCTGGCGGGATGCTGCCCAGTCCGCAAACATGTTGCTTTCACCGGCGATATCCTGACAGACCTTCTGCTGGGAGACCTGGGTTCGCGGGAACAGCCCGCCGACAATCCCCTGCGCCGCCTGGCAGGAGCTGAGGTTCATGCTGTTAATGTCGCTGGCCATCTTCTGCAGGAAGTCCTTTGCCGTCTTGATTTCCGGCACCGTGGTCTGCAGGGCGAGGTCAAAGAAGTAGCCCGCCGCGTTGGACATAATCTGCTTGGCAAAGCGCTGCAGCTGGTCGCTGTTGATGAAGCTGAACGAGCCGAGGTAGGCATCAATGCCTCCACACCCGGCGTTAATGTCGGGTAACGACATGGAGACCAGCTGGACGGTTTTTACCTGGGTACGGGCGTAGAGCGAGCCGCCCGTGGCATAGCCCGCGGCCTGCCCCTGCCAGACCTGAGGCTGGCTGGTATTGGACGCGAAGCCCAGCTTGTTGAAGAAGCTGTTCATGTCGCTGTTCACGTCCGCGTTAACGGTTGATGAACATGCGAGAAGCATGCAGGCAGGAATCAACCGGCGTCTGAATATTTTCATCATCATTGCGCTCCGCGCATCTGAAGGACGGTGTCCAGGCGGGCCATAAAGCCCTGCTCGTCCGTTGCCCCCTGCAGCAGCGGCAGGGCTTCAAGGGTGTTTACGTTCACAAGGAAGGTGGTCGGGGTCGCCACGGGCAGATTAGGGAAGAAGGTTTTCATCACCTCCGGCGGCGCGGGCAGCGCCTCCGGAAAGGCCGTATCGCCCTGCCCGTCGATGGTGTAGGCCATCACCCCGAAGCCAACCTGCTGCGAGAGCGACTTCAGCACCGGATCGAACTTATGGCAGTAGGGACACTGTCCCTGCATGAACAGCACCACCTTCCAGTCGGCCAGGTTAACCTGCCGTCCGTTGCTGAGGCGGTACCAGACGGGTGCCCTGGCGGGCGCGGGTCGTGCGGCGCCAGCATCTGCATGCTGCGCGCCGGCACTCGCACGCATGCCCTGCGGATTCCACAACGATTTGATTTCATCCATCGTGGAGGCCTGTGTGGCCACGCTGAAGATAATTACCGCGGCTGCGATCGCTGCGTTAGCTTTCATGATGACCGACCTCCTCCTGACGCCTCTCAGCCTCGCGGGCCTGGGCTATCCATCGGTTAACGATGCGGTAGCCGCCCCACAGCGCCATCGACAGACCGATTATCTGCGCCAGCGTGATGGCCATAGCGGGACTGGAGCGCACCAGGCGCGACACGATGTGAAACCATATCCCGAGACTCAATACCCATAATCCGGGCGCGTCGAACTCGGGCAGGCGAAAACGAAACTTGCGCATGCAAAATCTCCCTGTTTTAAAAGGTGGGGGCGAAATCGGTCGAAACGTTGAGGAACTGCTTCGCCAGGTCGTCCTGGCTGATAAATCCGTAGGACACGGGTTTGACGGTGCCGCTTTTCGGGTCGGCCAGCATCAGGGCCGGGAAGTGGCGGATGCCGAGGCGCTCCGCCTGCCCGCCGTCCATACGGGTGTCCGGCAGCAGCGGATTGACGATGCCGTCCACCGAAACCGGAATGACGCTGAGATGATAGGTCTCGCGGAAGTTCTTGATCACCTGGGCCAGCTGGCCGTCGATCGGGTCCTGCCCGCGGTAGAAGAACATCACGCCGTAGTGCTGCGCCAGGGTTTCGATAGCGCGGCGCTGGTCAGCAAAGTCGGCGGCCAGCTGGTTGCGCACCGTGCCGTTGTAGTGGCTGTGCTGCAGGTTATAGTCCAGCTCCGGGTGTTCGAGCATCGCCTTTTTCGCGCTCATCGAGAACAGTCCGGCCTGCTGCGTCCAGTAGTTCTGCAGCCGGAAGTAGCGGGTAAAATTCTCCACGCCCGGATACAGAATGGCCTCGTACATGGCACGCTTCGTGGCCTGCTGGAGCGTGGCGAGTTTTTCCATAATGTCCTGCGGTGCTGATGGCGGTGGCGTGGCCGTGTTTTCGGCATCAGGGCGCTTATGGCTCTCGTTGTACCACTGCCAGCCCGCGTCTTTGGCCGACAGCGGCAGGACCGGCATCACCGCCATCAGCCCCATAACGATGCTGAGTAACGTGCGTTTATTCATGGGGCCTCCTCAGTTTGCCTTCAGCTGTGCGGCAATTTCCTCACGCACGCGTTGAGTCAGGACATCGTTGTCCGGGATTTTCTGGTTGTTCTGCAGGTCCTCGAAGAAGCTGGTGAAGTCCAGCACGTCGAACTTAATGCGCTGCAGCTCGGTCTGCGTGATGCCGCGGCAGTCCGGGCTGCTGGCGCTGCCGAACCCGATATGCAGCTGGCCGTTGCGGCCCTGCTGCTGAACAATCTGTGCTAGCCTTGAGTCAAACTGGCAGTAGCTGTGCTTCTTCTCCAGGCACACGCCCAGCACCTTCTTCGAGCAGAACTCCCCGACGCTTACCGTCAGCTTTTTCTCTTTTGCCTTGCCGAGCGCCTTCTCGTCGCTGCTGCAGCTGGCAAGGCCGACGTCCTGGCCCCAGCCCGAGTCCTTGCAGCAGTTGCTGAAGCCCGCCGCAAACTTCTTGCAGAACTTCGCGCTGCCGGTGAAGGCGCGGACGTTAACGCTGTTTATCGCGGCCACGTCCTTACCCGCCGCGGCCAGGGCCGCAAGCGCCGAGACCACCGGCGCAAAGTCGTTGTTGACGCCCTGCTGCGCCCGATCGCACTCGCCGTCGAGACAGAAGGTGTCCCCGCCGCAAATCATGACCTTGCCGGCGGTCCGGGTTTCGCAGGAGTACGTGGCGTATTCATGAAGGCATCCGCTGCCGTCTTCGGCCGTGAAGGCGCAGCTGCGCGAGGCGAGTGTGCAGGCGGCGTTATCCGTATACGTTTTGCAGCTGCCGTTATCGGCGGCCTGTGTCATGTACGTATCGCGGTACTGCCAGCAGGCCTGCGTCACCGGATAGGTTGTGCCGTCGACAACCACCGTCTTCGTGCTGCCCGGCGAGATGCACTCAGTTTTCTTCAGGGTGCCCTCGCTCTTGCTGAACGGACAGTGCTCGCTCCAGACCACGTCCGGCACCCATTTTTTGTCGGTCACCTGCATGGTAACGGTCGCCGTCATCCATGCCTCAGAGCCGCCCTGCATCCAGGACAGCGTTTTGCGGGCGTACTCCTGGCAGCGGGACTGCTTGCCGCTCAGGCAGTTTTTGTTAAGCATGGAGCCTGACGGCGAAGGTTGTCCGGCGGTCAGCGAGGCGCCCGCGGCGCCCGGCAGCGCCCACGTATTGTCTCTTTTGGCGACCGATTCGGTGTTCACGCCCCACCAGGAGAAGCCGTAGTACATGTGTTTCTCGTTGAAGTGCACGGCAACCGACGCGCTCAGCACGATACCGGTCGCAGGCGCGCGAAAGCTGAAGTTCACCGTCTTGTTGCCGTCGTAGGTGTAGGTAAAGTCGCTGTTGGGGACCGTGTACGTGCGCGTGACCGTCGTGCTTTCGTAGTGGCCTGTGATGCTGGCCGTGCGGGTGCAGGCCTGTTCGACCATCAGGTCGCGCTCGCAGGTATAGTTGGTGAACTCGCTGCGGCTGATGTTCTGCGCGCTGCACTGCAGCTGCCCCGTCTGGCCGATGATGCTGTCAGCGCGGCCCTGCACGTCCTTACTCGCGGTGATGAACGGCGCATCCTGAGAAATGGCCTCCTTCGGGTTATTGATAAAAGAGTCGGTCACCGCTTTCGTGGCCTCGTTGGTCGTCCAGCCCGTGGCTGCGTCCGCTTTCAGCGCCCCGTCGCCGGTTACCGTCACGCCACCGTAGTATTTTGTCTCTGAAGGCGAAGCGGTATAGTCCGGAAGTGTGGCCGACGGGTTGAAGTTCGTCAGGCTGCTGTCTCCCTGCCCCTTAATCTGCTTTGCGAAGTCCGATCCTGCTTTGTAGTCAGAATCAGAGTTGGCCACAGCGTTCATACCCATCGTGGAAAGGATTAGCGCGGACATGAAAAAAGCCCCTTTCAGGATGCTCATGATTTCACTCCTTTCTCCAGCAGCGCCCTCGCCTCTTCCCTGCAGTCTCCCTGCTCCGCCACCTTCCCGAGCGCCTGCTTCAGGCGCAGGTTGCCGCGTATCACGTCGTGGCCTGCCTGACAGTAGACCACCAGGGACGGCACGCTGGTGATGCCGTACTCGCGGTAACGATTGGGGTCAATGGCCACGCCGGAGGCGCTGCCGTCCTGGACCAGGGACATGACCGCATCAGCGGTCGCTTTCATGTCGTTGTTGACCATCCCGCGCAGCACGGCGGGGATATCGTAGCGCCGTGCCTCGGTCAGCATGCGCTTCAGCCCGGTTTCCGGAATGGCAAAGGAGACGAAATACAGCGCCCCGTGCGTGGGCTTATCCTGCTGAGCCTCCTGCTGGCGCTGCTTCAGATCGCCAATAAAGCGGGTGTCGTTTGCTGACAGCGGATTTTGCTGTACCTGCCGCGAAAGCATGTCACCCAGCGCGCCGCGATCCTGCTGGCGCAGCTGCTGGCTGAAGGTTTCCTGGTCGCGGATAAACGCGCGGTCTGACTCAGTGTCTGCAGACGCTGTGCCGCAGAGCGTTACCAGCAGTAATCCTGATACGTTCCTGATATTCATGAGGGGGCCTTTTCTCAGAGGAAGACGCAGTTACGCTTGCGCCAGAGCAGATAGCCGTAGTTTTTCTTCGTGTTCGGCGGGTTACGTCCCGCTTCCCAGCGCATCACCGTCCGACCGAAGGGATGGCACTGCGCCACGTCCGGATGAGTGTTCACCATCTGATAGCGCCAGCGGGTCTTGGGGATGATCGGGGAGGGATATTCGTTGCAGACCTTCGTATCCTCACCGATGCTTTCCATGATTTGTCCCTGACGGTGCAGCTTGAACGCCATGCGCTCGCTGACCAGCACCGACGACTGCAGGGGGCTGGACTCGTTGCTCACCCAGCCGTTGAACGGATACATCGAGCCCTGAGAGCCGGCACACCAGAACAGCGCATCCACGGCGGTTTTCGCCGCGCTGGCAATCGCATCAGTTGCGCACGCGCCCTGGGCGACAGGGTTGGCAAAAATTACCGCCTCCGGATTGAGGATGGAGGTCAGGGCGCTGTCCCCCCAGGTCGGGTCGATCTCGGACAGGTAGCCAATGTCCAGGTCCCCGCCCTCGAGACATCCCACGGAGGTGATGATGTTCAGCCAGTACGTCAGCGGATACTTGTACCAGTGGACGTGGTAAAACGCGCCGTTAACCGCCTTGTCATCTTTCTTCGCGGTTCCCATGCCCATTTTGCCGAGGTTGATGGAAAAGCCGCCGAGGTTCACCATGCAGCCCGGCGATCGGGTCACGTCGGTCAGCGCCATCGGCTCCCAGTACCCGATGGCGAGGCCAATACGCGCCACCGGCGTCATCGGGCAGATCTGGATGGGGCTGCCGGGATTCTTCGTGTCGGGCAGGTCACCCCCCGTTACCGCGGTGCTGCCGAGCGAAAGCGGAAACATGCAGCGCCAGCAGATATCGGTGATCGGATTGACGAAATTGCCGTCGCAGGCGGCGTCGGCTGCAGCGTTCTGGCTGTTTCCCCAGAGCAGCAGCCCGATGAGTGCGGTGAACAGCGTCCTCATGGCGTAACTCCCGCGTCGTACTTCGTGATCTCCGGCGGGATAATCTCCACCTGCAGGCGCTGGCCGCTAGGCGCAGCCGTCACCCTCGCCGGGACCTGGCTGATGCCAAAGCGCGTGGTAAGCGCACCGTTCTGATCGAAGAAGATCCGGCTGTCGAGCGCCTCCGAGGTCTGCGGAATATTGCCCTTCACCAGGATAATGCGCGATACGAGCGTGGCGGGCTTCTGCCGTCTGGCCCACGCCAGCTGGTCGCGGTCATCGCCGTCGATAAACAGCAGCGTCTGGTTAAAGGGCACCACCTCCAGCGGGTTAAACACCTGTCCGGCGCGGGCGAAGACGTTGCCGTGGCCGTCGGCCAGATCCCTGTCCACCCGCACGCTCGGATCAAACCAGCGCTTCTCGTAGCGCACCGCGCGGGTGATGCCCGCCACGGGCGGCGGGCGCTGGCTGTTGCGCACCACCCGCTCCCTGAACTCCCCCATCTTTTTGTCCATTTCGCCGGACTGCTGCAGCGCCTGCTGGCGCCCTTCAATCACGGTCAGCATGTCCGGCTCGGCCACCGGCCACAGGTCGCCCCAGGTACCAAGATCTGACGCGGCCGTGACGGAACTCAGCAGCATCAGGCTCAGGGCAAGGGCGCGCGTCACGCCCCCTCCTTCATCCGGCGGGCCACGTCGGTCTGGATTTCCCGCGTGATGTCGGGCGCGCCCTGCACCACGGCGGGAGAGACCAGGATCAGGCCACGATGGCGCACCTGCCAGTCGCGCAGGCTGGCCTCCAGCGAGGCGTTAAAGCGCTCCGAGAGCGCCTTCGTCTGCGCCTCGTCGAGCGATCGGCGGCTTGCGCTGTCGAAGAAGGCATCCACGGTCGACTTCATGTTAAAGGCGGCCACGACGGGCATGCTGAGGCGGCAGGTCAGCCAGCTGACGCCCGCGCTGGCAAGCAGCGTGCCGGCAATCAGCGAGGCGGTAATTAACGTGCGTCTTTTCATGCTGTTTTCTTCCCTTCATGTTCTTCCAGCCAGCTCTCCAGCGAGGCCATCTCCGGTCCGGACTTTTTCCAGGCCAGCTCCCATACCGCTTCATGAATGCTTGCGCCCTCGCGGCGGCGCTGCTGCACAAACTCGAAGTCCGGGCCGTCGGAGGAGTACATTGCCCGGCTGAGCGGGTCGACGAACAGGCGGTGCCAGGACGTGAGGTGCTCAACCGAAAGCATGAAGCTGCTGAACCAGTTGTCCTTGGCGCTGCCAAAACGGGCAATCATGTCGCGCTGCAGCTGCGAATACTGGTCCGGGTACAGCTGGTTGTACTTGGCAAACTCCTTCGCAGACTGCTTGAGGATAATTTTGTAGGAGGAGTTCCCCCAGGCCGCACGGGCGGCGCTGGAGGCGGTCTCCGAGTCGAAGTCGACGATGTTCTGCGTGATGGTGATGTACGAGCCGGTGTGGCGACGCGCGGTGCGGTAGCCCTTCTCAATGAAGGTCCCGACCTTGTCATTTTTAAAGTCCAGCAGGCGCCAGCCTTCATCGATAACGTTCAGCTTCTTCAGGCTGCGCGGCGTGCGGTACATGCGGTTCTCGATATAGAGAATGAGCGAGAACATGACCGCCACCAGAAGGGACGGCCTGTCTTCCAGCCCGCCCAGCTCCAGCACCACCATCCGGGCGTCGTCCCTCAGGGACGGCTCGTCGGAGTTAAAGTAGCTGCCGTACACGCCGTCGCGGGTGTACTGGTTCAGCAGCACCACCATCTCATCGAGACGGCTGCGGATGGTCGGAGAGCCTTCATACTCCTCGCTGTCGCGGGCCATCTTCAGGTAGTCCACCACGTCGTCGATACGCGCCTGATTTTTCTTCGTAAGCCAGGTCGCCTTTACCGCCTTGAGCAGCAGGCCTTCATGCACCTCGTCGAGGTTGCCGTTGGGGCTGGCCATGACCGACAGCTGGTCACGCAGGCGCTCGGCCATCTCGTCGATGTTGTCGTCCGTAATGTTGGCGAACGGGTTGAACTTCAGCGTTTCGCCGTCGAGGTATACCCCGCCCATGTTCTCGCACAGGGACTTGTAGCCGTCGCCCATGTCGAACACCACGGCAAAGCCGCCGGAGTCGATAACGCTGCGTATCAGGGGCTGGATAAGCCCGGTCTTACCGGCCCCCGAGGTGCCGCACACCGCCATGTTGAAGTTGGTGTTGCCCATACCGCGGCTGAACAGGTCGATGAACGCCAGCTGGTTGCGGTAGGTCGGCGCCAGCAGGCCGGAGGAGGTAAGCGGGCTGTCCGCCACCACCGGCATCAGGTTGGCCACGTTGAAGCTTTCCGCGCGCTGCACCACCCCGGACTCGCGCAGCTGCTTAAAGAGGCCGCCGCCCGCCAGAAAAGGCAGGTTCACGAGGAAGTTGCGCATATGGTTAAAGCGCGGGGAAATCAGCTCAAAGCCGTTCTTACGAAAGCTGTTCAGCACGTCCTGCTCCACCTTCAGCGCGACCTCCTGGTCGTCGCGGCAGAAGACGGTCATGTTCAGGAAGTAGCTCACCAGCGAGGACTGCCCGGAAGACAAGCGCTGGCGCAGATCGCCCCACTCCTTCGCCTCCTGTTCCACGCCCGGAAAGAACTTGGCATAGCTGGTTTTGGATTTTTTCTCGAGATCCATAAACTTCAGGTTGGCCTCGTTCTGCGCCTTCACCTGATCCTCAACGCTCAGGACCAGCGTCAGGATAAACGGGCAGGAGACGGACAGCTCCGGGTTGAGCAGGTTGCTGTAGTTGTCGGCCATGTTCCACAGGAAAGCCATCTCCGGGTTTTTGGTCAGCTGGAAGTTCATGATGCGCGCGGCGCTGTTGCGGCCGTTTTCGCGCAGGCCCAGCGTCATGTGGTCGGCTTTTACCTTCAGGTCAAAGGTGTCGTCCACGCACTGGTAGTTCAGATCCTTGAGCGGGTCGAGCTCGCGCGCCGTCGGATACAGCGCGTCGGGGTTGTGGTTAATCATCTCGCCCGCGATGCGGATAAAGGCGTCCGCATCCACGCTGCGCGTGGCGATCTGCGCCCCCTGCAGCGAGGCGCGGATAATCTTCACCTGGTTCTCCATCTCCATCACGCTGGCCTTGCTGCCGCGCTTGCGTGGCACGCTGCAGGAGATGTAGACGCGATAGTTACGCAGCGTCAGCGGCAGGTTCAGGTGTTCAGGTAGCGGGAACCCTTCCTCAGCGGCCTTCAGGTAGTAGGCGCGCGTAATGGCGTTAAACTTCTCGGCCTGCTCGCCCGTCCAGGAGAGCTCGCGCAGGCCGTATTCGATGTCGTGCCCGACCAGGTTGCTGGAGACCAGATGGATGGCAACGGGCACTTCGCGGGGCAGCTTGGTCCGCATCAGGTTTTCCAGCGACGAGACGATGGTCTCATTGGCACCGTTGATGGGCTGCGCCTCCAACATGAAGCCCATCGTTTTCTCGTTCATGAAGAGACCGGTCTCGGCGTCGTAGTCGCGGTACGGCAGCAGGCGGCTGAACTGCGGGAAGCGCATCTGGCCGAGGACGTCGTTCGCCTCGGAGGACTCATCGGGCATCTTCAGCGCCGTCAGCAGCGAGTTGACCGTGCGGGTGACGGTATCCAGGGGATTACTCACGGCCATCCTCCTTTTTGCCTGCAGGTGTACCGTAACGAACCAGATCTGAACGCAACTGACCGTACAGCCTGAAGACAGGTCTGCGTTTCATTAGCAGCGCCAGTCCGGCAAAGACGATGGACATCACCAGCCACACCCCTTTACCAGTGCTCAGCACGCCGTCTATATGTGCGGCATATCCGTTCGCATCGGTGATGATGCTTGTCGGCTCTTGACACTCGGCAGAGGGTGCTGCAAGCAGGCTCCGGGCGTGCTTTTTATCTTTAGTAAGGTCCGGCGTGAAAGGCTCCAAAGATTCACCAGGGCAGAAGATAAACAGGCGGTATTCACCGGGGCTGACGTCACGGGTGACGGAGGCGATTTCGCGCGCCAGTTCCTTTCCGGGAGTGGAGTTATCAAGCCGGAACAGCAGAACAATCAGCAGCATCAGCGTGGGCGCTGGCAAGATAACGGCATACGTCAGCAGCCATGCAAGCCACTTAACGGCGTATAAGAATATGGACACAAGCTTAAGCATCATTTTCTGCACCTCCGCTTTTCAGCGGAAACCAGACGTTGCAGTTTTCTCTGATAGTCTTTGCCTGCCTTTCGTTATCGGATTTGAGCAACTCTTCCCGCTCGCGGCCTGTGCAGTACGCCTTCAAAACCGCAGATGCGTACTGGGTTTTACCGCTTCCTGTACTGCCCACAACCATGCAATGTCCCTTCAAGTCTGTGCTCCTGCTCATCCCCACCTCTGATATTGTTTTGACTGGAATTCGTGATGTTGCTGGCACGCCACGCATACCCGGACGCCGGGGATGGCTTCGCGCCGTCCCTGCGGAATGTCGCTCCCGCAGGCTTCACAATGGTTAAGGCTCTGTCCCGTCGTCCCTGACCGCCCTCTGGCGGCCTGGATATGCAGCCGGGTCAGCAGATCTTCCTGCTCCTGAAGCTGATCGAGTTCATCGGCCATATCGCCTCCTGCTCTGTGCCGTCCGGACACGCTACCGCCCATCCCTTTTCACGTTTCAGGGCACGCGTGATAACGACAGATTGTTGCGTTGATAAAGGCCGCCACGTCAGGTGGCGGGCAGAACGTCAGTTAACGCGGGGCTTGCCCCAGGCTGATGGTTTCACCACGAAGAACACACGGCCCGGCTGGTGATACACGTCCTGTGTGTCGATATAGGGTGCAATCCAGAGTCCGGCGGTCTTCTCCCCCACGCGCAGCGGGCGCGGGTCCACGATGGACTCGTGCGTCGGCTGCGGTGCAACGACAGGAGCTGGGTTGTTCACGGGCTTCAGGTCAGCAGAGCGCGTGAACGGGTTAGCGACAAAATGCCCGCCGGACACTGGCGCGCTTCTCGACGCAACGGACAGTACAGGTGCCGGAGGCGGCGTCAGCGGCTGCGCGGAGACCGTGCGGAAGTTGCCCTCAGCCAGGCGTGGCAGCGCGGCCGCATCCGGCTTTACGGCGCTTGCCTCCAGTCGCTTGGCCTTCTCGTTAGCCTGCTCGATGGTCATACAGGTGTCGGACGTGGTGGCGTTACATTCGAAGTCACTGGCGGTACCGGCGCAGCCGGACAGCACCAGAATGCTGGCCAGTGAAAGTGCGAAAGGCAGTGTCTTGTTCATCATCGGTTCCTTTCCGTTGGGTTACTGCGAGCCTGCGGCTGGCATAAACTGGCTCTGGTTAAGCTTGCCCAGCTGGTTGAGCATCTGATCGGTGTTAAAACCGTTCATGCCGCCCTGCGGCAGGGACGGAGGCGGCACGGGGCTGCGTTCAGCATCACCGGCGTTACTACCCTCTTTTTCCTGCGCCAGCTCCTCGATGGTTTTCAGTTGGAAGCCGTCCTGGAAGACGACGGTCACCTCGTTACCTGCTCCAATCGGGATAACCGGGTGATACTGCTCGGCGCGCTTGATGTAGTAGTCGCTGAGGGTCTGCGCCGCTTTAGACGCGCCGCCGCCGATACCCATCTTCATGACGTCACCCGCGCCCAGCGAGGCGGTGGCACCCAGGCCAACCGACGGCTGGGAGGCGCTCTGCACGCCCTGCCCGATGCCGTCAACAAAGCCTGCGCCCCACGCCCAGCCGAGGATTTTCCCGTTGCGCATAACCACTTCGCCCTTGATACCGTTCTTGCCCATGAAGCTGACGTGCCCCGCAATAGGCTGGTCGATGGTGACGCCGTGCTTCAGGCAGCTGATGTTGCGCGTGCGCACGATGGCGCGCTCGCTGGAGACGTCGCCCCAGGCCTCGAGTCCGATAAAGCAGCCGGTCAGGTCATAGTTTTTGCTGTTGGGCATCTCAACGTGTCCGGTGATGCGCAGCTGCATCGGCACCGTGGACTCGTTGCCGGTCACGGACGCGTTGGCGTCAGCGCCCTCAATGAGCATGGATTTGGCAAAGCTGCCGGACGGGATGTAAGGCAGGGCTGGCCCTTTTTTTTCCTCACGGCTGAACGTCTGGCGATGCAGCTGGTTAGGAACCGGTATGGACTGGTACTGAACCTGAGGCGGCGTCACGCCGTTGCCCGGATAGAACGCGGTCGGCGGGGGGACCGCGCCCTGCGTCTGCGGCGGAAAGGCTACAGGCTGTGGTTCACCCTCCGGACCTGGTGCAGGCACCGGCGGCTGCGGCGCGGGTTCACCGGAAGCGGTCACCGGTTTTACGCCCAGCGCGCTGACCTGCGAGGCCAGCGCCGCGTTATCCTGATTCAGCTTGTCTATCTGACGCTGGTAGCTCGCCTGCCCCTTGCTGAGCAGCTCCAGCTCGCTACGCATCTGCTCGTACTGTTTTTTCATGTCAGACGCGGTGGCCTGCATCTCCGTGGTGGCGTGCTGCTGCACCTTCGCGTCAAAGGTACTGTCGACCACGCCCGTCATGTCAGGTGCCGGCTCGTTCTCGCCCTGGGCCGGGGCCGCGCCGTCATAGCGCACGTCGGCCAGATACCAGCCGCCCCCGCCCACCACGCCAACGGTAGCCAGTACGATCCCCAGCCAGAGGAACTGCTTGCGCTTCACAACCGAGTTAATACTGGCCACGGCTCGTCTCCCCGCTGCTGATGATGTAAACCTGCATGGCGCCGCCGGCCATCAGAGTGCGGGCCGGTTCGGCAAACATCACCGCCCGGATACCGTTCTGCCAGAAGTCACTCTCCGAGACGTTTCGCGCAGAGGTGGTCCGGTTCGTGACGCGATAACGCACCACCTTCAGGTGGTTGCCGATCCACACGCGATCTGCGCCTGCCTGCAGGCCCGGCGGCGGCGCCAGCATCTCGCGGGTAACGGGGAGCTCATACCAGCCCTCAGGCAACGTCCCGCCCATCAGGTGCTGGCTCAGGGAGACCAGAGTTGCCTCATACGGCGAGGACGTCTCCCAGCCTGCCGCCTTCTCGCCGGTACCGGACAGTTCGCTGACCAGACGCACCGTTCTCCCCGCGCCCGCGCGCGGTACGGCACGCACCGAGAAGTTCAGGCCGCGCTCGGTTTCGAGGATGAAGGTGAACGGTTTCTTGTTCAGGGTGCTGACGATAACGCCGCCGCTGGCGGTCTGCTCCTGACGGGTCAGCTCACCGTCGAGACTGGTGAGGGCCGTCACGCGATCGCCCGCCACGGTGAAGAGGTTCGGGTCCGTGTTGCTCAGCGCAATGCTGGCCTGGCCGCCGTTGGCGAGCGGCACCACCGTCGCGTTCTGCGCCTGAGGCGCAGCGATACCGTGGCCACAAACAAACAGCAGCAGCGCGGGAAGGCTGTGGCGCTTATTTCTTCTCATCAGTGATTTCTCCGAAGTGGCTGAGCCAGCTGACGCCGTCCTCGCGTTCAAACTTGAGTACGTAATGCTTGAGGTCCGGATAAGGTTTTGAGTCGCCTATCCAGGTTTTGATCTGGCCGCGCACGTCCACGCGGCTGCTGGCGGGATAAACCTGCACGCTGGTCATGTAGAAGGCGGAGTTAACGTTGTTGTCCTTAATGCGCTTCGCATCCTCGGCAAGCTTGATCTTCAGATCGTTCTGCGAGGCGGGACGGACGTAGGTGAGCAGCTGCTCGTGGGATGCATCCACGGTCTCCGGCGTCACGTTAAGGCGCAGGGCAATAAGTGACAGCGCCATTTGCTGCAGGTAGGAGGCGTCAGACTGGTTCTGCGACACCGCGAACGGCGCGTGAAACAACATCGGCGTGACCACCGTTTTTTGTTCGTTCTGCAGGCGGTAGTTATTCACACCCTGAATAACGTTTGTGATGCTGCTCAGAAGCAGCAGCGTGCCCATCGAAATAAATCCGATGGCAATGACGCGCTGGGTACTGAGGCGTGCTCCATGTTCCATCTGTTCAGTTCCGTTTATTTAATCCACTGGCGGTGGCAGGAGTCCGGGACGTCGTGAAATATTCCCCGCAGCAGCGCGGTCGGCATATACCAGTACACGAGGTCGCGCAGCCAGGAACTCCCCCGCCCTTTCTTGAGTTTCTTGATTGCGAGATACGCAAGCACCGCCGCGATAATTCCGGGGATGTAGTGCTGGGTCCAGAAACCCCAGCCGATACACACGGCAGCCGGGATCAGTTCGTCCACGGGCAGGCCGAACCAGCGGCTCTGGTTGGTCAGCGTTTCCGGAAAGCGGTATTTTTTGAGAGAGTCATCAGCCATATTTCAGTCCGTATCTCGGCAGGCGCCGGAATAAGCCGCCTGCCGTTTTCAGGGCAAAGCATTCCCCTGAGCGCGATGCGCCCATAAATACGTTTTCAGGTATTAGACGGAGAGCTGTGTTAACCCCTGAGGGGCATTAATATCCGGCAACGGCCATGCCGACGGTAATGAATACCGACAGAATGGCAAAGCCTGCCAGGAACTTCAGGTTCTTGGTGGTCATGTACATGACGCCACCGACCAGCACCTCGGCGAGGATCACCCATTTAACGACGCTGGAGTCCTTACCGAAGGTGCCTTTCACGGTATCGTCACCGCTCGCCATCAGATCTTTACCCGTGGAGGCAGCGAGTACGGTTTCCGGGAAGAATACCGCGGCGGTAGCAACGGGCAGCGCCACCTTCAGTGCCTTGAGAAAACCCAGCTTGCTGAATTTCTTTTTAGCCGGAGCAGGGGTTACGTCATTCATTACAGATACATCAGTCATTTCATTAGTCCTTTAATTAAACATTTATTATTGGAAAAATCTTAAGTCATTCATCACTATGTTTACTTAAATTGTTGGGTATCACCTCCGCCATTTCAGAGTTATAGAAATCAGGGTATTTCTCCAGATGATCACGAAGCCGTAGAAGAGCTTCCTGCGACTTTGATCGACCACTTCTGTCTTTTGCCTTCAGGAGTCTAAGATCTGTATTGGGGTCCAGATAAATAGACATGGTTATGGTTGGACCTCGAAGCCTTTGGCGTCGAATCATATTCATCCCTTTAATAAAGAGTCCGTGGAGCAATCCTGCCACGGTGATTCCAATTTAAGCAATACCGAGATTTATACACTACTTATTTAACAAAACATTAACATTAAGAATTTTCAAAACTACCTTAGCCATTTTATGAAGCGAATTTTCCTTGAGACAATAGAATCTAAATTCATCGAAATCGACGAATGTATGTTTCAATTTGTTTTTTACAGCGGACATACGATTAGAAACCGCGGCTTCCGACACGCCCAATACCTTTGATATTGTATGAACCTGAAAACCCATCATGTAAAAGCATAATGTGACCATTTGCCTGGTAGTTAACTCACTAAGAAATAAATCTAAGTCGAAACCTCCAGATTTTGATCCATCTCTTATATTAAAAATCGCTTTATAATCGGGAAAATAATTGATAAACCAAAAAGCATACATATTGCCATCAATTGCACGTATTTCCACACGCAACTGAAAATACTCACCCTTGAAGCTAAATGTACGACAGATTGCAGTACCTGGTCCCATTACAAAAGACTCAAGTTCTATGCTCGATAACTCAAGCTCCACTTCATCTTTATCAAAGCTAAAACCAGTGTACTCTTTAGAAGCAGGATGAAAGAAATCGTTAAATGCATCATTTTTAAAAATTACTTCACGAAACTGATTACGAATGCAGACAGGGAGTGGTGAACTGTTATAAAGCCCACCCATGAATTTGATAGCGTCATCAAGATCTATTGATTGACTTAGGGGATATAGAATATTAGGATCGCGCGCACTCATAAAGCCTCCTCAGAAGGTTTTGTGGGTAGCTGGTAAGGAGGGGGCCAATCCCGCCTTACCAGCGAATCGACATATTAGCTTGCCGACAGTTAAATTTTAGTTAGGACTCTTCAAAATATACATTCTTCGCCTTCAGCTGTCATTATAAAGACGCAGATCAAAATGCTTTTTTATTCAGAATTCGAGTTAATCACTCTCGGAATTTTCTAACACTTCTGGAAATAGTCCATTAATGATCTCCTGTACATCATCACGGATATTCTGAACCATTGCCCTGAACTCAAATTTATCGTTCCCGACCAGATGTGGGCTCAGAGATTCCATTGCAAGTATCTTGCTGGTAATAAACTGTGATTTGAGTACAGCTTCAAGAAGCGTTTTATTGAAAAGCATCTGATTAAACGGTGACTCCTTGCGCTCCATCTGCGCTTCATACACCCGCAGACCCAGTTCAACCAGCATTGATATAACGCTTGAACTGCTGACATCTTCTTTCCTGGCTCCCTCTGCCCGGCGCTGCTCGACGATAGCATTTATTTTACTCACCACGTCGTCACTCACGTATGCCTGAATTTTTGCCAAAGCTCATCTCCTTTTTTGTGCTGTGGGAAGATATTATTTTGAATCCATAAAAGCGCGGTATCCCCGACAAAAAACCGGCGGATTACAGGCGATTCATCCAGTAGTGTTGTGGCGAATCGTCGGCGATTCACATGGCGGATTGCCTGGCGAATCACCTTCACTTAACTTTATGAAATATATATTGTGAATCGTACATGAATTATCAATAAATCTCCAACGATTCATACAGTAGTCGCAAATGAATCGTACTTGCACATTAAAATAAATTATTTCACATTTTTAAAACCATAACTCTCTGAACTAAATAGCAAATCAGCAAAAAGTACGTTTTGCGTGGGGTGTGGTGCTTTTGTGGTGAGGAGTGCATATTAGTTGAATACGGCTCCGGGATGGATTAACGTATTTCCGGCATCGAGCCCGGAGGAAGAAATGAAACGGATCGTCACTCTTGTTATATCGCTGATTATATCTGGCACGCTCAATGCCGCAGACTGTTTCGACATGGCGGGGAAGGATTACAGAATTGATCCGGATTTGCTGCGTGCAATATCCTGGAATGAATCAAATTTCCGCACTGTTGTTAAAGGATACAATCCTGTTTCGGGGTTTGGCTCCGGACTCATGCAGGTGGACTCCCAGCACTTCAGCGAACTGGCCCGTTACGGAATAAAACCCGAGCACCTGCTTTCTGACCCCTGTATGAATATCTACACAGGAGCCTACTATCTCGCGATTGCATTCAGGAAGTGGGGAGTTAGCTGGCAGGCAGTAGGCGCATATAATGCAGGTTTCAGGAAAACAGAGAAGCAGGCTCAGAGAAGATATGAATATGCCCGTAAAATTGAGACAACGTACAGGGCCATCAAGGAGAGTAAAAAATCCGGCGCCATCGTTAAGAAGTAAAAAAAAGGCTCATTTATGAGCCTTTTTTTACTTCGCAATGGTCAGTCAATTGCCCGCTAGATTAAATGACGCTCAGGGTGCCTAATGATACTGATGTAGTCTTTAAGCGCATCCTGACGGGCAATTAACCCATCACACATCTCTGAATAGGTCGGTCCCATTTCTGACAATTTCCATGACAGCTGATTCATTACCATCAGCGTGGCAATGATACCCGCAGCCTGAGCACTGACTTCAGCGCTGAAATAGTTTCCGGGGATATCCAGTTTAAAGTTCAACTCTCCGGCGGGAGCAATAAATCCAGTGATCACCTGCGTGCTGATTATCGTGTCCGACGCAATTTTTCCCTGCAAGCCTTTTGGGATGAGAAAATAATCCCAGTTTCCGCCGTCATAATCAGAATGACGGCGTAACCAGTCAGCAACCAGTGTGTCACCTACTGGCGAGCAGAACAGAAACGGAACAACTTTTAACTTTGTTTTTGGCTGAACCACACGGCAGCTTTGCGTAAATTCCTGATAAAAATGTTCGGCTGATTCATTAGTGGCGGTGTTGACGTTTTTCGTGCGCATTTTACACTCTCCCTGTCTGAATAATTAATGTTCGACTTCATCACTGAGCGGCGTAGGGCAATGAGCAACAGGCAATTTTTAAATCCAGGGGCGCCATGCGTTTATTTACCCCTGAATTTAAAAAGGGAATGTTGCTAAAAGCAGCCCTCCGCGAATTGATGAAGTCGGACGATTTCAGACAGGAAAATGCGCACGTTCCGGAATGAAGATTTGCCATCGGCGAAGCGTCATTCCGGTCATTAAAGTGATGGAAATGTGATTTCCATCACGGTTTGAGCGGTGTGTCCTGACAGGGACACAGCAAGCGCGCCGTTGACGTCAGCCATCAGACCATAGCGTCAGCCCGAAACCGCCTGCGGGTTCGGCGGAGCCTGACGGGTGCGCCAGCAGCTGTCTGGCGTAGTTGGGCTCGACGACCCGGCCGGAACGGACGGGGAGCCGAAGGGGGCCATGGTTCTGCCTGTTTTGCCCTTCAGGACATACAGCAGAAGAAAGAGCACAGAGAAGAACAGCAGGCAGATGAGATACCAGAGAGAACCAGTATTGAGAAAAGAGCCTAACAGTACACGCAGAACGCAGAAGGGCGGCGCGTCAGCGCAGCCCTTTTCGTTCGCCCTGCAGGGGCGTGGTGTTTTCGCGGCGCAAAAGGCAGGGTTATCCCCTGCCCTGCATACGGTTAAGCGGCCTGCGTGAGTTCCTGCAAGAATTTTCGCATGGCAGCTACACGGCGCTGATCGTCCAGGCGCTTCTCAAAGTTGTTGATATAATATACCGGCGTATATCGCACCCTGTGAAGCTGCATCGTGAGCGTATTGCCCGTGACCACCTCGGCGGGAATACCCAGCAGTGAAAGCTGGATAAACGCCATATCCGCCGCGATCGGGTCGATATCGATGCAGCTACCAAACATTTGCTCAGAGGGGTTGTAGCCCGCTTCAAGCAGATACTCAGCATAGGCAACAATCATCCCTGCCGCGCCGCTTGCCGGATCGCTCACCGTCACAAACCCTTCGCGCCGTATCGTTTCGTCAACGTCCGGCCTCAACAGCTTTGCCAGCAGTGACTGGACGTTATAGGGCGTGAAATACTGCCCGTTCCGGTCGTCGCCCAGCTCCAGTTCCATGAAGATCGCGCCGAGAAAGTCATGGAATTTCGCCTCCAGCGCGCAGACCATCAGGCTGAAAAGCGCGTGAAGGTTGCTGATATCGCTTTCGCCGTACTTCGCGCAGATTTCACGGCTGCGCTCAATGTTCTCCGGCGTTCTGATCCGCGCCATATCAAGCTCGCTGGCCGCCAGCGTGATGAAGTCGCTGAACACCTCCCAGCGGCGTAAATTACGGGCGGTGTCCATAAACACGGCGACAAACTGGCGGCGGGCGTCCTCGATGGTCATCATCCGTTGCGGTATCGCCTGCGCGTTAACGGCGGGCAATGCGGGCTTAACGGAAATTGCGGGGGCGGCCTCTTTCGCCTGGTCAAAGAAGCTGGCAAAAGTGAGTTGAGACATAGTTCCTCCTTAAATGCCGCCCCTGCGGGGCGGCTCCTCCGTCAGCTACATGCCCGCGTCAGTTCGAGCGTGCGTAACACCTGCCCCCACTCGCTCCCGCGCATGGCAGGAATACGAACGGCGCGCCCCTTTTTGCGGCACTTTGCGATATGCCTGCCCAGCGCCCGCATCTCGGTGCTGAGTGCCTCCGGTGCGATCTCATCGCGCTTAATCCGCACCTGCCGTTTCACGGGCTGATTTTCTGCCGCACAGATCTGGACATACAGGGCGGTCGGTGTGACAATCGACGCTCTACTGAAATGATTCATAGATGTTTCCTTTTAGTTGAGGCCGGATTCGCTGCCTCGAAAACATAGAATCCGGCGGGAGATGGCAGACGAAAGTCTGCCTTTTTCATTTCTGGCCTGTGGTTTTCGGGCTGAACACCTCCTTAACTTTCCGCACAATGTCGGCGTGGTTCGTGTTGCTGTAGTCCTGCATACGGAAGTAACGCAGACCGCAGCGCACATAGATTTCCGTGACGTTCCCGCAAATCATCTCCTGCAGCATGAAGGTTTCCGTGTCCTGCGCCGTATTGCACTGCCAGTTCATCGGGTACATACGCCCCGCCGCCTCGTGAAAAGTAATGACGTCGATTTCAACGGGCGCGGTGACGTATGATCTTTCGCGGCTCAGCCAGTACGCGCGTTCGGCCTCAGCGGTTGCGTGAATGCCCGTTTCGGCGCTGGATTCGCTCAGATGTAAACGCATGGTTATGTCTCCTTCTGGTTAGTGGCGCTTATGTTTCGCCGTGGTGGTTATTCGTCGAACGTGATGCCGGAAAAGTGCGCCATCAGGTGCAGCATGTCAGCAATCTCGTCGACTTTTTGCTGAATGGCTGGCGTGGCTTTGATGATGTGCGTCACTGCGGTTCTGAGTTCCTTCATATAGCGCCCTGCAGACTCGCCCAGCGCCGCTTTATCTGCGCTCCCCTGATACTTCAGCAGGGCTTTACTGACGCGGTTTTGCAGTGTTCCAAGCTCGATGAGCGCGCTTTTCTCCCATTCGTCGAAGCTGAACGTGCTGCTGGTGTTACCGGTATTGATGTTCATGATGTTTCTCCGTTGTCGCTGGCGGCATCCTCTGCTGCCACGGTTGAAATTAAAGGGTGGTTACTGCGTGAGCATGGCGTATTCAAAGGCCATACAGTCTTTCAGGCTCTTGTTCGCATATGCCCATGCCGCCTTACCTGTTTCACCGTACAACCGCACGGCCTGAGCCTTCGCCTGTAGCCACGGCTGGACGACGTGGAATGAGAGGAGCGGTTTGTCGGTGTGCCAGTCCATCACGGCTTCATTCCAGACGTTTTTGCTCATGGCGCACAGGATGTTGCAGACCTCTTCCGCCTCGTCGCTCTCTGAAAGCTGCAGGTTCCAGACCTGGCAAAGTTCCAGCAGGTAAGAACGCTGTTCTGCGATAACGCATTCAAGGCGTTTTTTAGGGTTTAAACCCCATCTTCCGGTAGATTCTGAAGCGGCGGTTTTGACGTTCTGTGTGTGCATTCTGGTTTTCTCCTTGTCTGGTGATGTTTCCATCTCCCGGTGAGTTCTTCGCGGCAAGGGCAGAGGAGCAACGGCGACAGGGAGCAGCGCAAGGGGCGACGACGGAAAGTTTTTGCCTGCAAAAAGTTTATGGCGGCGTGCATTTCACCCCTTGCGGTGTGACCAGCCGGTGCTACGAATACGCCCTCCGCGCAGAACCCACGGGAGGTGGTTCGCCGGAGGGCGGGAGGATGCACACACGCCGGAACGTGAATCGCCGCTGGCGAATCGCGGGCCGGTCAGAGAAGCAGCGGCTTTACCGCCGGTGCGGTTGAGGCGGCCTGACCGGAACGGTCGGAGCAAGCCGTGTAGTTGACGTCGCGTCAGGGATGGAAACCCGCGCCCCGGAGGGGGCGGGCAGAGACAGCGAGCTGGCTCTGTGCGAAGCATGACAGCCCGCCCGGACGCCCGATCCGGCAATCAGCCTCACCACCCGGAAAACACATAAGCCCAAAAAAGATTACCGCAACGCTGAGAGTAGCTAACTACCAGAAAAAAAGGGGTCCGCATGGAAAACGGAAATGATCCTACGTTAAGCCTGTTTTTGAGCTGGGATGACGGTCCGCTGTGAGCGAGGAGCAGACATTACTGGACAATCATTTACGTACTGACGTTTTGTTGAAGAGGTCAATAGCGTTTTAAATTTGCATAGCTCTATCAGCGATCTACTTGTGGTTATGGTCTCTTAGAAAAACAGTCAGTACGTCTTTGGGCGGGGTTACACCACTTTCTGAAAGTAGCCAACCTACAGCACCGCGATGATATGTCCCGTGAAACAGCACATGATTGAGCATATCGGTCGCCTTCATCTCACCATTTCCACCATCGACAAACTGGAATTTAATTGTTTCCGCAAGGTCAGCAAGGGATAGAGAATTGACATGTTGAATATACCAGTCTGTACATTCTGTCATCGTTATCAGAAGCTCGTCAGCAGAGGGGGTCTCGGGCGTGTTCAGTGCGGTGTAGAAATGCTTCTGCCCGGTAATGTTAGCCTTGAAGATTATATCAACCACATGTATGTGATTCATCAATCTGAGCGTCAGATGGCGTTTTTCTGCATTCGCAGATGCATCCATTCTTTTAATCGCTTGTAGTGTTTCAATATCTATCCAGCGCTTGTATCTAAACAGCTTAACTACAGTGTCAGTACCCATGCGTCACCTCTTTTATGCATTTTATTATCATATCAGTAACAAAAAAGGCTCTCTACTAACTTCCGCTCCTGGCACAAAGCTGACATCCCAACCTGTATCAGATCGTTAAACCTCCATAGTTAAGCTAGTAACCCTCTGGTGCGAGATAGCGCTTGCGCATCAGGCTGGGAAAATAATTTTAATGTTTGCTGAAGGCTGGTTGCCCCGAGGCGCAACACCTATTGTCAACTTGCAGGTGAAATAATAACAGAAGGCCTTTCCAAGGCGTGTTATAAGCGAGTTTGAAAACCTCCACACGGGTGGTTGAGAGGCATGGCATGAAATTACGAATCTTAAGAGCAATTGGCCGCAGCAAGGTCTCGCCACGTTGGGTTAAGGTTATCTGTTTACGGTTAACAAAAAATTATATTGAGCGCTCCCTCAATGCTCTTCTGGCCAACATTGATGAATCTGAACTCTCTCCGGAGCAAGTCAAAGCATTGAGGGAATGCGTTGACAGGATTAACCTGGCAAGGGGTAAGGGGATAGAGGCGTGAGCACTTTTGATTAAGCACGTTTTGAGCTAGTAATGTCTGCTCCTGGCACTTTGCTGCCATTAATAGTGGCGGCTCTAAGGCTTTGAGCAAAGGTCAGAAGGTCAGAAGGTCAGAAGGTCAGAAGGTCAGAAGGTCAGAAGGTCAGAAGGTAGAACTTACAATCAAAGATGGATAGAAAAGTTCTTCTGATGGCCATATTTTTGCGATTTAGCACTTAACTTAATCACTTAGTGCTCCGCCAAAGTTTAGAGGTTAAGTCTTCTCTAAACTTACCAGCTCGACCTCTCGTTGGGGCTTTTGCTTTTGTTAGAGTTTCGCTTTTAAAGACTCATCCTGTTTTCGGCAAAGGTATTTACCTTTAATTACACCATCAAAAAAACGGCCTTTGGATTTTGCCGTTAGGAAGTCATTATGAGTTTTTTCAGACACTTTAATGAACTGATAGGTAACTGAATCTACAAAAGCCACCTCCAGCACTTTTTCTAATGAATAATAACTTATGGATTTGATTCTTGATGATATGACTTTCTGAAAATGCATATTATTTCCTCGTTGATAACATCTTTGCTAACATATAGTACACCCACAGATGTCTTTTAGGGTTGTTTCATAAAAAAATTTTTGACCTATTGATTGTAGCTAAGCCATGACGCAGACATTGTGAGTCAACTGTGCGGAGGAGCGGGAAAAGCTTAAAAGGAATCCTTATAATTCAGTCTCAACGCACGTTATGTGAACCCCTTAGGCCACCTGATCGAGCACAGAATGCGCTCCCTTGTTTGATGATGCAACGTGCACGCCACCAGATGCCACCCCACAAAATGCGACGAATCACATCAATCCTGTCTCCTAAAATGGCAGGGGCACTAGGTGCTGCTGAAAATTACATTTCACCCCTATCTTATGGCGCTTAATTAACTACTGCTGAACGTGGTCATTATTTGGTAATGAAGTGAGAGATGCAAACAGACTCACTGTGAAACTTACTTATGCTGCTAATTCTGAAATACGCCTGCACCGGTTGACCTTTGAATCATTAATATTATTATTTCTCAGGCTTATCAAACAGACTTAGGGAGGTCTTGTTTTGGGCTGGAAATTACTAATCGGCTTTCTTTTTGTCACTATCGTTGGGTTTGCACTATTTGGTTTCATTTTTTCACTTCAGCAACTGCAGTAAAATGATCGTCACCCTTGTTGCATGCCATCCATGAAACACAAAAACCCGCTCAGGGCGGGTTTTTTATCACGTTCACTTATCTGCTCAGGCCTGAGCCGTCATCGCTGTCGTAAGCGTCCGTGTCGTTATCGGCAATTAAAGCGCGACAACATTTCCGGCTGCCGGACCTTTGGCACCATTCTCAATCGAGAATTCAACCTTCTGGCCTTCGTCGAGCGTTTTGTAATCGTTACTCTGAATGGCAGAGAAATGAACAAAAACATCTTTGCTTCCGTCAGCTGGCGTAATGAAGCCGAAGCCTTTTTCAGAGTTAAACCATTTTACTAAACCAGTCATTTTATTAGACATATTTACTTCCTTAAATTTTCTTGAGCCACAAGTGGTGGCAAACATGGCCTGCTTGCAGATGAGGACTTATTGGGCACTTAGGAGGAGGCTCATACAGAAGAGTATCTAAGGAACACGCTTGAAATGAGGACTGCTTTACTAAAACTGCTTTCATAAGGTCTGTATACCAAACCGATGACGCATAGTGGGTTCATATGACTTGAAAAGCAAGATTATTTTTGTCAGCAATCTGTTGGGGGATTTTACAAATCAAAGGGGCAGTAATCTTAAAAGCCCTGACCATTGCAGCCAGGGCTTTTAAGGTACTACAAACTTCAGATTTAACATTAATGGACTTAATTAGGTGATACTACTATTATACTGCTTTCAAATGTACCCGTTCACTGCAGATAATATTGGGCATTAATACTAAAAACCTCCCGCTATTTATCTCGTTTATACACGTGCCTGCGCTTTCAAAATCAAAGCGTGGGAACTTAAACAAGCACATCCTCCTCGCGACATATACTCTTTGATGCGTTGCCCTTAGCCAGCATTGTTAAACTAAAAAACGCCGGCATGAACTCAAACAACAAGGCCTTACATCGTCGCACTAACACTACCATTTTGCAAACCAGCACAAATACTTCAAGGCCTGAAAGCAACCTATACCCCAAACAACAAAATTCGTGGCCTGTAAAGCAAAATGGCTTTCCCAGTACTTTTTACTATTGACTAACTTACTAACTACTCTCTTTGTGCTGCTGAGTATTAATTTACTCATTTAAGATTTAAGGTCAATACTGTTTTTTAAAACATGTTTTTATTAACAGCGATAGTGACTGTACTGCATCCCGCTACTCATTGTACCGTTCTACTAGCAAGGTCCGCTTTTGGCACGGAGCGTACCTACTGAAAGGCCCACAGTGAGCGAATACCAACCCCAGTACCTTAACTTCTATCAATATTATCTCTTGATGAATGAGGCATGACGGGAAGCATGATTTTCAGGATCCCAGAATGTTCACTTGAAAGTGAGCTCAGCATTATATGGATGGGCGAAATGATTACAGGCCTGTACAAGCCTGTCTGGATAGATGCTCTAACCAGCACAGGGGAAACGATAAAAGCGTTAACGTTTGTCTACGACCACCCCTGCTATAAAACCGTCAGTTCTGCTGTGACCTCTGCTGGGTTTATCTCTCAGGCATGCGGGAAGTTTGGAATAAATAGTGACTATGCGGAGCATCCAAAGTTAACACAGACTATTCGAAGGGTTTAGGTCAATTATGCTTCAATTTGAGAAAATAGATAATATGTTGAGCAGGAAGAATAAGGGGCACCCTGAATCAGGGCACCTCTTATTTATCATTGCCTCATCCAGCGCCTAAAAATAACACTCGCATTGACACCGCCAAATCCAAATCCATTTGACATGGCATTGTCTATTTCCATATTCCTGGCCGAATGTCTGACAAAATCGATGCCATTAGCATCGGGATCCGGGTTAAAAAGGTTAAGCGTAGGCGGAGCAATCTGGTTAAGCAGCGAGAGCACAGTGAATATGGCCTCTACTCCTCCGGCTGCACCTAGCATGTGTCCTGTGGCCGATTTCGTTGAACTGACCACCACGGAATTGCTGGCGCCAAACAGGCTTTTAATTGCCGCAATTTCACATCGATCGCCGGTTGGGGTGGATGTTGCGTGAGCATTGATATACTGAATATCATCAGGGCTGAGGCCAGCTTGTTTCAGGGCCTGTGTCATCGCTCTTTCCGCACCATTTCCATCTGCCGGGCCTGCTGTCAGGTGATACGCATCAGCACTTGTGCCATATCCTGTCAGCTCTGCGAGAGGTACAGCCCCCCTTGCTAAAGCATGCTCCAGAGATTCAATCACAAGAATGCCAGCCCCGTCAGCCATGACAAATCCGTCTCTGTCAGCATCGAAAGGACGGGATGCTGATTGGGGAAGTGAGTTGAAGCGCGTCGACAGTGCTCTGGCGGCGGCAAATCCCCCCAGGGTCACCCTGTTCAGTGCAGCTTCAGTCCCACCGCACACGGCAACATCGGCCTCATCGCTTATTATCATCCTTGCAGCATCACCAATTGCCTGGACGCCTGCCGCACACGCCGTTACGGGAGCCCCCAGCGGCCCCTTAAACCCGTAATGGATGGAGATATTTCCTGCTGCCATATTGGGTAGGAAAGACGGCACGGTAAAAGGCGATAATCTCCTGGGGCCTCTCGAATCCGTGGTGCGTACAGCCTCCGACATCGAACTAAACCCCCCTATACCCGTTGCGATGACGGTTGCAGTACGGATACGTTGTTGTTCTTCCTGCGGATGCCAGTTTGCCTGAACGAGAGCCTCTGCTGCCGCCACCAGAGCATATTCAGTAAAACTGTCCATTTTTTTCCGGTCTTTGGCTGAAATTAACGTATCAGATATGAGTCCTGCCTCATCATTTTCACCCGACGGTACCAGGCCCCCGACGGCAACCCCGGTACCATCAGTGATATCTTCAGGAAGCAGTCTGATTCCTGAACAGCCGTTTATAAGCCCCTTCCAGACATGGTCTACACCGCATCCGAGTGGGCTGACAATACCCATACCGGTAACCACGATTCTTTCACGTGTTGATTTTTTCATGTACACCTCATGAAGGTAAGTGCGAGTTGATTTATTCGGGGCGGAATCACACCGCCCCTGACATATCAGGAACGTGATTCCATTTGCCCGACATTCCCTTCATCAGGACGCGGTTTGATTTTGAACCAGATTGAATACATTGCAGGCAGGAAGACCAGCGTCATCACTGTTCCACCTATTGTTCCACCAATAAGTGTGTAGGCCAGGGTTCCCCAGAACACTGAGTGGGTCAGGGGCATGAAGGCCAGAACGGCTGCAAGTGCTGTCAGTAGAACCGGACGTGAACGCTGCACCGTCGCTTCGATAACCGCATGGTAGGGATTGAGCCCTTCCTTCTCGTTATGATGAATTTGCCCAATCAATATCAGCGTGTTACGCATCAGTATTCCTGATAACGCGACCAGGCCGACAAGCGCATTTATACCGAATGGCTGATTGAATAGCAGTAATGTTGGCACCACACCTATCAGACCCAGGGGGCTGGTAGCAAAAACCATGATCATGGCGGCAATCGATCTCACCTGCATGATGATGATGAGCAGCGTCAGCGCAATCATTATTGGGAAGAGCGGTACCATGGCATTGCTGGCTTTAGCGGATTCCTCAATGGATCCCGCCATTTCGATCCGGTATCCGTCAGGGAGCCCATCTAACACTGGCTTTAATTCTTTCATGACCACCACAGATACATCCGGTGGCTGAAGCCCTTCTGCAATATCACCGCGAACAGTAATTACTGGCGTTCTGTCACGACGCCGGAGCAGAGGATCCTCCATCACCACCTCTACTTTTCCGACCTGGGTTAACGGAATTCGCTGCCCCTGAGCGCCGGTCAGGGTCAATGATGAAATTTGCGCGGGATCGGTGCGTACGTTACCCAGAGCTCTGCCTGTGATCTGCACAGAACGGATATCTTCTCTCACCTCAGTAATCGGTGCGCCAGAGAGCATGAACTGCAGCTGTTGAGAAACTGCTGCGGTGCTTAAGCCGACGGCATTGAGCCGGTTCTGGTCAAGAACAAATCGTAATGACGGAACCCGTGTACCCCAGTCGGTATTAACAGTTCTCATCATTGGATTTTTCTCCATGATATCCTTAACTTTCGCTGAGATATCACGCAGAACAGAAGGGTCGGGTCCCATAACCCTGAATGCGATGGGATAGGGCGTATATGGTCCAAATACCAGTTGCGTAACGCGAACCTGCGCTTCAGGAGCGAGACCGTCACTGATGGCTTGTCTTAAACGGAACTTGAGCTCTTCCCGCTCTGTTGGATCTGCTGTCAGGACAACGATTTTAGCAAAGGAAGGATCGGGTAGCTCCGGCGCCATGGCCAGATAAAAACGTGCTGCGCCCTGCCCGATGTAAGATGTCACTTCACTACTTTCTTTTTGTTCCCTCAACCAGCTTTCAACTTTTACCGCGGTCCGGGTGGTGCTCTCGATAGAGGTGCCGTACGGCATCTGTATTTCAACAAGGACTTCCGGTCTGTCAGATATCGGGAAGAACTGTTTGTTAACAAACCCCATACCGACTATGGCCAGGGCAAATGAACCAATAACAACCCCAGCGACGATCCATTTTCTGGAAATCACTTTTGCCAGAATATTTCTGAACCGGTTGTAATTTTTGGTGTTATAGATTGCAGCATGTCCCCCTTCCACCTTTTTCAATTCCGGCAAAAGTTTGACCCCCAGGTACGGGGTGAACACCACGGCTACCACCCATGATGCAATCAGGGCGATACCGACAATCCAGAACATATTGCTGGTGTACTCACCCGCAGTCGAAGGGGCGAAACCATTTGGCATAAAACCGATGGCGGTCACCAGCGTTCCGGATAACATTGGAGCAGCTGTATGACTCCAGGCATAGGCAGAGGCTTTTACGCGGCTGTATCCCTCCTCCATTTTTACGACCATCATCTCAATCGCGATGATGGCGTCATCCACCAACAAACCCAGGGCAAGGATAAGCGAGCCCAGAGTAATACGGTCAAAGTTCTTCCCTGTGGACGCCATAATGATGAAAACGACAGCAAGTGTCAGCGGTACTGCAGCGGCGACAACAATGCCGACGCGCCAGCCCATACTGACAAAACACACAACCATCACGACCAGTAATGCTGCAAAAAATTTCAGCATAAATTCATCGACGGCTGCACTGATATTCACTGACTGATCCGTCACTTTTGTGAATGTCATGCCTAACGGAAGTGTTTCGCTAATTTTCTGGGATTCATCATCAAGTGCTTTCCCGAGATCGAGCCCGTTCCAGCCATCTTTCATGATCACGCCCAACAGTAAAGCGGGGTCACCATTATTACGGACCTGGAAAGTCGCAGGATCTTCATATCCGCGTTCAACTTCAGCGATATCAGATAATCTTAGTGTTTTACCTTTTACGACCACCGGGGTTTCACGAATTTTGGACAGCTCGTCAAACGCACCTTCGAGACGTAAAAACACCTGTGAACCTGATGTATCAATAGAGCCTGCAGGTGTCAGTACGTTCTGATTATTCAGTGCTGAGAAGATGACGTCCGGGGATATGCCAAGCGTTGCCAGCCTTTCATGCGAGAAGGAAACAAATATACGTTCGGACTGTTCCCCAATAATATTGACTTTCTTAACCCCGGGAACGTGTAACAGCTGCTGGCGCAGTTTTTCAGCATCACGCACAAGCAGGCGTTGAGGCTCCCCCCGCGCCTTAAGCGCGAAGATAGCAAACGTGACATCAGAGAATTCATCATTGACCATCGGTCCAATCACACCGGCGGGGAGATTCCCTGTTTCATCGCCGATCTTCTTGCGTGCCTGGTAAAACTCTTCCTGAACAACGGAGGGCGGCGCGCTATCCTTGAGCGATACCACGCTGAAGGCCAGGCCGGGTCTGGTATAGGTCTCAGTACGGTCGTACCAGTTCAGCTCCTGCATACGTTTTTCAATGGGCTCAGCAACCAGGTCCTGCATTTCCTGTGCTGTCGCACCTGGCCATGCCGTAATGACTGTAAACTGTTTTACTGTGAACGGGGGATCCTCCGCCCTTCCCAGCTTGAGGAAGGCGATAATGCCGGCAACGGTAATAAGCAGGATCAGGAATAAGGTTACCGACTTTTCACGCACAGCCAGAGCGGAAAGGTTGAAGCGATTTTCACTCATTTGCCGTCTCCTTCACACCAGGCTCTGACATGAGTAGCGGGCGAACCTGTTCACCGTCATGCAAAAGATGAGCACCCAGCGCAACTATCTGATTACCAGTTTCCAGCGCACTCTTCACGACAACGGACTCGCTACCAAGACTGACGATTTTTACCGGCGTCCAGGCTGCTTTCGCAGGCTTACCCACCACCCGCCATACGCCCGGCCCTTTTCCTGCGTCATGAATTGCCCCGGTTGGAACAGTGATCCCCTGAGCTGAATCTTCTTCATGAATTTTGACAGAAACAGTGCTGCCCAGAGGGGCCAGCGAAAGTGGGGAATCAAGCACATATCGCGCTTCAAAAGTCCGCGTTAGAGGATCTGCTGAATCAGATAATTGTCTGAGCGTTGCTTTCACAGAGGTACGGGGATCGCCATACAGACTGGCCGTCGCTTCACTGCCGGTTTTGGGGCGCAGCGTTTCCGGTAAACTGATTATCGCTTCCCTTTGACCGGCACGGGCAAGCCTGATGACTGTTTGCCCCGCAGACACCACCTGGCCGGGTTCAGCCAGGGTATCCATCACCGTCCCGTCAGCATCAGCCCTGAGCACCGCGTAGTTTGTGGCATTTCTGGCAACGTTAGCCTGTGCAATCGCCGCTCTTAAGTCTGCCTGTGCCGTTGCCGCCTGTGCTTTTACCTGATCATACGCTGAAGCTGAGATCGCGCCGGTGCCTACAAGACCTCTGTAACGACGTTCATCTTCAGCGGTTTGATTTGCACGCGCTTTTGCTGCAGCAACGGCCTGTTCCTGAGCCTTTGCCTGCAGACCTAAATCTTCAGGATCGATCAGCATAAGCGGCTGTCCCGCTTTGACATTCTGTCCCTGATTGACAAGGCGTTCCTGAATTTTCCCGGCTACACGGAAGCCTAAATCACTTTCAACGCGTGATGCGACAGTGCCCGTAAAAGTTAGCGAGGTATTTGAGGTGCCCTGAACACTGGCCACTCTGACGAGTGGTGGCTGTGTTCTGGGATCTTCAGTCTGAGCTGAATCGCCGCAGGCAGTAATGGACAGGCTCATCAGACCCACAGCAACTGAAAGTAACTTTACCCGAAACATAGGTTCCCTTTTAGGAGAGGTAGAAAACCTAATATTCGTTCAAGTGACCAATTTAGTCAATGGTCACATCAAGGCATCAGACTTTTAAGTATGAGTGACGGGAGCTGTTGTGCAGCCTGAGTGGCTACATCCAGGTTGTACTGCAGTTGAACCGGATTAATGTACGGGAGAAGAACCAGAAAAATAGCATCCACAGTTTCATCCAGTGGTGAACGCCTTTCAAACTCCCCGTTCAGGCGTCCTTCGTTAATGATTCCTGCAAGTATTTTCTTTAATTGATTCGTATGGTTAACGGTAGAAGACCACTGCTCAACGCTTGCCGCTGCGGCAATGTCATACAGTTTTCTGTCATGGAAAAACAAGTCGCTGTTTGCATCAATCAGCGCTCTGAACAGCAGTCTTAATTTTTCTGACGATGAGGTCGAATCGGCAATTTTGGCTTCAACAATATCCATGATCATCCGCAGTCTGTTGGCGCAGATAACTTCTCCAATTGCCTGTTTAGAGTTAAAAAACTTATAGATATAGGCTTTTGAAAAACCAATTGATTTTGCCAGTTCGGCAACGGTGGTTTTTTCGTATCCATAGTGGCCGAAATATTCGGTAGCAGACTGTACAATCTGGTCCCTGACGCTGTGTTCTGCAGGTCCTCTGGTTTCGTCCTGTGTCGGCATGAAAACATCCCCTCTGTGTAAACAGTAAACTTAATTGACAATTCTGTGACCATTATACAATATGGTCACAAGTTAGTAAGTGTATTTCTCAAATCAAGAGTGCGAAATGGTATCTAAACGAAACATAGCCGGATTAATGAGTTCTCTGCTCATCGCTGGCTGCACCGTCGGGCCAGACTATTCCAGCCCATCCTCAGCTTTGCCCGATCGCTATGTGACCACTGAATCCGGCTCCTCAGCGGTTCAGAATCCTGATCCTACCAGCCTTGCAGCGTGGTGGATAAATTTTAAAGATCCCATACTGAACCAACTCATTGAACACGCACTCGGACAAAATCTAGAGCTGGAACAAGCCAGAGCACGTATCAATCAAGCGGAGGCAGGTTCAGATTATGCCACAGCAGCCCTGTTGCCTTCGGGTAACGCTTCTGCTCAGGCCAGCCGTAATTATCAGTCCACTGAGACACCTGAAGGCCGGTTGATGGTAAACAGCCCCGACTATGACAGATATGGTAACAGCTACGACGGTAATGTCTCGGCTCAGTGGGAGATTGACATATTTGGCGGTTTACAGCGAAACCGTGAGTCAGCCATCTCACTCTATGCGTCAACCGTGGCTCAGGCTTCAGCGACGCGCCTGGGTATTACCTCAAAAACTGCGGAGACATACATCAGAATTCGTGGACTACAGGCGCGAATAGCAGTAGCGGAAAAGCAGCTTCGTACACGGCAGGAACTGCTGGAGAAAATATCCTTACTTAAGGACAAGGGACTCGCTTCTGATTACCAGGTCAGTCAGGCAGAAGGTAACTTTTACAACGTTAAGTCTCTCATTCCGACGCTGCAGGATAATCTCGCAAGAGAAATGAACGCTGTCGACGTTTTGCTGGGTGCTCCACCTGGTACTTACCGTAGCATGTTGTCTCAGCCACAGGGCATTCCTGCTGCGCATCAAATAAATGATATCGGCAGTCCCGCGGACCTGTTAACACGCCGGCCGGATATCATTTCCGCCGAACGGCTGCTTGCTGCCACAAACGCTGATATTGGTTCTGCAATTGCCGAGTATTATCCTAAATTCAGTATCAGTGGACTCATCGGGACATCAACTTCCGTATCAAGCGGCAATATGTTTACAGGCCCGGCATCGCAGGCAGCGGGCATTTTCGGACTCCAGTGGAGGCTGTTCGATTTCGGTCGGATTAATGCAGACATAAAGGCGGAAATGGTCGTAATGCGGAGGCGCTTGCCAGCTACAGATTAACCGTCCTGCATGCCGCGGAAGATGTGGAAAACGCGTTATCTTCATCCATCCATACCCGCCAGCAGGCAGAAAGCCTGAAAAAAAGTGAAGAGGCCTTTGAAGCCGCGCGTGAAACGTCCTGGTCAGCGTATAAAGCCGGAACCAGCAGTCTGATCGATGTTTTATATAATGATGATTCACTTCTGGCCGCCTCAGATAACCGGGTACGGGCACAGGTTCAGAGTACACTCGCTACCGTTTCAGTTTATAAGGCCCTCGGTGGCGGATGGTAGCTGGCATCTTTGTCCGTTAATAAATTGATAAAGATTCGGATAAATTATTTTAAGGGCTTTCATACCTACGCAAGAGGTCATAATGATTGATGCAAGGAACTTTATTTCTCGCCTGATACTATGGATTGATTCCAATATAAATAATCGGCTAAGTGTTGACGATGTGGCAAAAAAATCAGGATATTCAAAATGGCATTTACAGAGAATATTCGCGGCTCAGACTGGTAAGAGTCTGGGTAAATTTATCCGTGAACGGAAGCTTGCTTATGTTGTTGAGGAAATGCTGGTTACCGATACATCAATCTTAAATCTTGCTCTGAAATATGGGTTTGACTCACAGCAATCGTTCACCCGGACATTTACGAGGGAATACGGATTACCACCTCATCAATACAGAATTAGAGCTCAAAGAGATCAACATCGATAACCCCCACAAGGATATATATCAATAGATGCCATTTAGAGCATGTAAAATTTGTACCTTAGGTACAAAAATATTAACCACTAGTGCCACTGCTAGTGGTCTTTTTTAATATTGAAAGGAAAAAATCATTTGAGTATGGGGGCTTCATAATTGCCCATCATTAACTGGCCACCTCCAATAATGTTTTCATTAAAACGTTATTTTACGTGGAATGATGTGTCGGTAATGAATCCGCAAGCATCAAAGCGTTATTTATTCCATTCTGTAATAACTGATCCGATGATTTCTTATCCGATATTATTCGCGAGAGTTGTAAAGTTCCCACCATCACGGCCCAGATAGATTCTGCAACACGTCTGCGTGATGCCATGTCCGCCTCTTTTGACAGGCAGTCAGAAATGTGGTCAATGATCCGGGATATTTTGACAGACATCATGTCACGGGTATCTTCGGGTCGGTTCCTTAATTCTGAGGCAAGTGCCGCTATTACACACCCGGATTCCGGAGAGTCCCTGTGCTTAACACTCAGATAGCGGTTAAGAATCTGTTCGAGACTGATGTTTTCCTTGTTTTCAGGTTCGCCAAATGCTGTACAGAAAGTTTCATCCGCAGCGATATCGACCGCCTCTTTAATCAGCTCTTCTTTAGACTTAAAGTGGCTATAAAATCCACCTACGGTAAGTTGAGCATCGGCCATAAGTGTTGCAACACCTACCTTTTCGAGACCATCCATACGAAACCGTTTAGACGCGACATCCACGATTCTTCTATGGGTTTCTTCTTTATGGTCTTTGGAGTATCTCATGCGCGGTATCCTATCCAGAGCTATATGAATAGCATTATGGCAATAATGCTATTCAAGACACAGAGTAATACGACATTTTCTATTATCCGTTAACGATCGCCAGCTAAGACCGGGTGGAACTTAGTGGTGGCGTACTCGGCTTCTTGTATCTGGGCCACATCGCGCCTGAGCGATCAATCACTATACTCAACGTGGCGGCAATCACCATGGAACTCATGACTATAGTAAACAGGCCGGACTGACCAACCCCTAAGAAATTAACAGCAATCCACCCGCCACCAGCAGCTAGGATCAAACGAAGGGTTCCTGCCAGGAAAATTCTCGACATGAAACCACTTCCCTGAGCTGCAAATCCCAGTGCAAATACAATGCCGTTGGCTGCATAGAAGGGGGCAACGATCTGTAGGTACAGTTTACCAGTAACCTTAACGCTTTCATCATGTGTGAACAGGCTAAGCCAAACGTCAGGAAAGATGGCAACAAGCAAGCCTACAACCTCTGTGAACACCACGCAGATAGTAACGCCAACCCAGGTAATATGTTTTGCTCTGTCAATCTGACGGGCGCCAACGTTTATTCCAACCATTGTCACTATCGCCGTACCGATGCCGAACAATACGGGAATCAGGACATAGTCGAGTCGTGACGCAGTGCCAAAGCCACCTATTGCATCGATTCCAAACACCCCAACCGCTCCGGTAATCATTAACACCATAACATTGAGTTGAATTGTACCTAACGCCGCAAGAAGACCCACTTTGAGGATCTCTCGAAGGAGAGACCAGCGTAAACGGACAAAAGTCATCATGATACCTGCTCTTCCGCTGGACATGTAACGTAACATGGCGAGTGCAGCGATCCAGTAATACAGGTTGATTGCAATACCCGCTCCCGCCAGTCCAAAACCTTTAATCGGCCCTAAACCGAAAATGAGTAAGGGCGAAAGTGGGATGAGTACCAGAGCCCCAATAAGAGTTACAGTTGCAGGCACTTTTACATTGCCAATGCCTCGTAGTACGGCGGAAAGCAGATTAACTATCCATATAGGTACAGATGCAAAAAACACATAGAAAGAATATTCGTGTGCTGCACTCAGCGCATCGCCAGCCCCTCCCATAGCAGCATAAATATGTTCCCCCGCCCCAACAAATAAGAGGGTGAACGCCAGCCCAAACACTATGGCCACGACCGTTGAATGCAGTATAAGTGCGTTTACGTCATCATGATTACCGGCACCCGTTGCGCGGGCTACAGCTGAAGCCACGCCTCCACCGATCCCTCCGGCTGCCATCATTGTCATCAGCATCCATACCGGAAAAACCAGAGCAACACCTATCAGGGCCGATGTGCCTAAAAAAGATACGTAATACGTTTCAGCTACATTAACTAACGTTTGTGCTATCAGAACGAGCGTCGTAGGAAGAGCCAGCTGCATCATGGTGGTAAACACAGGCCCGTTAAGAATCGCTTCCTGCCGGGCTTGTTTAGCCGCCTCGCGACTGTCAGATATCATCTTTATCTCCACAATGGTTGATTGGATTGAAGAACGCTGGTCAGTCGAATTTGCATCAACCCGCATCTTTATATTATGATCATAATATTATGAATGATAAAAATGAAGCGGTTTATGCATTCCATGATTTGCACGCCTCTTAAAAATCTCATTAATGATTAACATTCAATAACATATGTACAATTTTCGCAGGCTGCGTCATGGGGGAACATCAAGATGAGGGTATTAATGGCAGGTTTTGCATGGGCTTTACTAAGCATCAGTGCTAATGCAGCACCGTTTGCGGATGGCACTCAATACACTTCATTGGGCAAAACCGTAGCTGACGTCCCAGATGTCATGGCATTTTTTTCGTTCAATTGCCCTCACTGCTACCAATATGAGCAGGTGAGTCACGTCCCGGGGAGGGTTGCAGAGAAACTACCCGCGGATACCAGAATAGTGAAGTATCACGCTGAATTCCTCCCGCCATTAGGAAAAGAACTGTCGAAAGCCTGGGCAGTGGCGATGGCACTGGGGGTAGAAGACAGAATCATATCTCCAATGTTTGAGGCCGTACAAAAAGAAAAACGTATCCAGAGTAGTAATGATATTCGTAGCGTGTTTATTGAAGCCGGTATTAAAGCTGAAGATTTTGATAGTGCCTGGAGCAGTTTTGCTGTGAAAGCGCTTGTGGACAGACAAAGAAAAGCTGCCGAACATATTGAACTCCAGGGGGTTCCGGCCATGTTCATAAAAGGAAAATATGAGATCAGGTCAAGGGGTATGGATGCCAGCTCGCTTGATAATTTTGTGCAGGAATACGCGGCTCCAGTTAAGTATCTGCTAGAGAAATGACTGCCAAAACCCTGCAGCTTGCCAGATTAATAAATTCAAACTTTCGGGATGTCGGACAATATTTTCGACTTACCTGGCTACATCGCTGAAAAAAACAGAAGAAATTATCCTGACACCGGCTTGTCTGTTAAGAAGCCAAATTATTAATGTAATCTTTTGAAGGTAAAACCATGAATAAACAAAGCCCTATACTACTCACCGGCGCGGCTGGTGAGGTAGGTTCTGTAAGTGGAGATATTGCCCGCCGGTTAATCAAAGAAGGCTATCCGGTAAGAGCATTTGTAAGAAGCGACGACGACAGAGCTGAAGCTTTGCGTCAAATAGGTGCAGACGTCTTTGTAGGTGATTTACTTAATCTTGCCGACGTAGTACAAGCCCTTAAGGGTTGCCAGCGTATTTTTTTCACAATGAGCCTCTCACCATATTATCTTGACGCGAATCTGATCATGATAGCAGCGGCATTAGAAGAAAAGAATATTGAAGTATTTGTTAATATCTCGGAAATAGAACAGTCTTATATGACATTTGAGCATATGTCTGCCCCTAAAGCTCATCGGCTTAAGTGGCTGGGCGGCCTTGTTGACAATTGGTCACCTCAGCAACGGGCACACTGGCTGGCTGAACAAGCTTTGAAATGGTCAGGTTTGCCAGCTGTCCATTTACGAGCAACCATCTTTTTGAAAATCCTCTGTTAACCTGGATTCCGTTAAAAAACATTATGGAAAAAGGAGAGTTAAACCTTCCCTTTGCTGACGCTAAATTATCTCCAATTGCTGCGGCTGACGTTGCAGAGGTTTGTACAAATATTCTTATCGAACCAGCGAGGCATATTGGTCATGCTTATGCTCTTACCGGCCCTGAATTGATAAGTGGCACAGAAATGGCACAGGCATTAACAAACACCCTTGGGTACGATGTCCAATACGTAACGCAGTCCATGGACGATAGCGATAAGGTGCTGGACAACTTACTTGCAGAACGTAGCGCGCATACGGCAGCACATTTAAAAGTCCTTACACGCTTAATAGCAGGTGGGAGATATGAGGAAGTGACAGACACACTGGAGACCCTTCTCGGACATAAGCCTACCATGCTGAAAGAAGCACTTGCTTCAAATGAACGAGTACTAAGTGCTAAAAAGAGAAATTAAGGCAGCTCAGGAGCACATATAACATAGGCCACTCAAATCCCCGCTTAAGACATATTTGAGTGGCTTGACCTGCTCCCCGTTGATTAATACACCGCGATGTTAGTAATGTCTTCATAAGCCACATGAGGACATCCCCATGAAGAAGCGATTTTCCGACGAACAGATCATCAGTATTCTCCGCGAGGCAGAAGCCGGGGTTTCGGCCCGGGAACTCTGCCGCAAGCATGCCATTTCAGACGCCACCTTCTACACCTGGCGTAAGAAGTTCGGTGGCATGGAAGTCCCCGAAGTGAAGCGGCTCAAGTCACTTGAAGAGGAGAACGCTCGTCTCAAGAAGCTACTCGCTGAAGCCATGCTGGATAAGGAGGCGCTTCAGGTGGCCCTGGGCCGAAAGTTTTGACGACAGACCAGAAGCGGGAAGCCGTGGAAGTCATGTGTGAGACAACGGGTTTGTCGCAACGCCGTGCCTGCAGGCTGACTGGTCTGTCACTTTCAACCTGCCGTTATTCGGCTCAGCGTCCGGCTGCTGACGCACAACTGTCTCTACGCATCACAGAGCTGGCACTTGAACGCCGCCGGTTTGGTTACCGGCGCATCTGGCAGTTATTGCGCCGGGAGGGCCTTCACGTCAACCACAAGCGCGTTTACCGCATCTATCACCTTAACGGTCTGGGTGTAAAACGCAGGCGCCGCCGTAAGGGTCTGGCGACTGAACGGTTTCCGCTTCTTCGCCCGGATGCGCCGAACCTGACATGGTCGATGGATTTTGTCATGGATGCACTTGCCAGCGGCCGCCGGATTAAGTGCCTGACCTGTGTGGATGATTTCACGAAGGAGTGTCTGACGATCACCGCCGCTTTCGGGATTTCAGGTATTCAGGTCGCGCGTATTCTGGACAGCATTGCGCTGTTTCGTGGATATCCTGAGACGATAAGAACCGATCAGGGCCCGGAATTTACCTGCCGCGCGCTGGATCAATGGGCCTTTGAACATAGTGTTGAGTTGCGCTTAATCCAGCCGGGCAAGCCAACTCAGAACGGATTTATTGAGAGTTTCAACGGTCGCTTTCGGGATGAATGCCTGAATGAGCACTGGTTCAGCGATGTTCTTCATGCCCGGAAAATCATTAATGACTGGCGGCAGGATTATAACGAGTGTCGACCTCATTCATCGCTGAATTACCAGACGCCATCTGAATTTGCAGCAGGCTGGCGAAACGGGAAGCATGAAGAAAAATCAACCGACATTACTAACTGAAGGTTGTATCTAATACTGGGGGCAGGTCAGAATAGCCAGTATCCAGTATCTCATATCCTTATCTCTCCCTTCCTGACAAGCCCATAACGTTTCTTTTTTTCATACCCAGTCCCTGTATGCTTATTCCTCTGCGGCCAACAGATTGTACCCGTATTGTTATTCGCCATCAGCACTCACCTTGCTCATGGCAAACCAGCAATACAGGCAGCTGGCGGACAGATTCAGGTCTTCAGCGATGTTTCGCACCGTCTCGCCCGTTTCTTTTCGGGCTTTCATTCTGCGCAGCGCCTCACGCCTGACATCCGGACTGACGATTTTTACCACCGGCGACGTTTCCCATATCCGGTATTTGCTTGCCGTTTCTGATGCGGCCTCGCGGTGCAGACGTGAACTGCGGTCCTTGCCGTTAATCCTGTCGTATGCCTCTGCCATCATTCTGACCTGGGCGGCGGGGTCTAATTCTCCCCGTCGGATACGACTGTTAACGTTGTCCCGGCAGTTTTGTGAATATTCAGCACTGGCAAGCGCCACGTGTTTCGGTATGCCCCAGCGCTCGCGATACTCATTCGCCGTCATACCGTGAACTACGCGCAGGTGTGGTGCCAGAAATTTAAAGCTTTTACCGCACTCCCTGTAGAGGGTTTTCTCCTGACTAATCATCTCTGCCCTCACTGATCCTTTTCCGTAAAACCCAGCGCGTCCCGCATTATCAATATGCGCTGTCTGTCACCCTCGCTCACGCCAGCGTTGTACATCAGTCCGATTAAGCCCTGAAGCATATTCCAGTCGTCCGTATCAAGACGTGCCTCAAGGCGGCAAAGAATTTTCCCGCTTCCGGCATGACGGAAGACGGTTCCGGTCTCTTTTTTGTCGAGCTTTTTACTCACAATACTCATCACTCCACCTCCCTGCCGTCGCCGTATCCCTTAGTCCAGTCGCCGATCTGCGCATCGAGGACGTCCAGCTGTTTATCAATCTCTTCGGCCAGCATGTTAAAATCACACTCCAGACCACCGCTCAGGCCGTCCCACTCAACCGACATATCGGTAAGCTTGTCTTTTATCGTCTGCAGGCGTTTACGTTGATTCCGGGCCACCCTGAGTTCCTGCCTGTACGGGTTCGATCTCCTGCTCATGCCCCCTCCCGGAACGTCAGCTTGTTCGGTACCATCCAGCGCTCCAGCTGTCGCACGGGAACGGGAGCGTCTTCAGTCAGCAGCCTGGCCTCGTACACCACGCTCCAGAGCGGTTCGCCGTGATACTCATCCCTTTCCAGCGCGGACAGGGACGGGAAACGTTCACTCCAGCGCCAGAATATTTCCTCCAGGTCGTACTGACCCAGTTCAGACCCCGACCAGCGGGCGATCCAGCTCCCGACCGTTTCCGGCGAATGAAAGGCCAGCTCGATTTCCGCCTGCCCCGCCAGCGCCTGGTAAGCCCGTTCACGCAGGCAGGATTCTTTCCGGCGCTGGCGGGTATATTTCTCGGCCTGCATCGCGTCCTGACGGCGGCTGCGTTCGGTATGCCTGAAGCTTTCCTCCGGAAAGAGCAGCTCGCCGGCGTTCACGGGCAGCGGCAGCCAGCAGCAGACTCCGCGGCTCTCTATCAGGGCATCGATGGCTCTCAGCCAGCTGTCCCTGCTTCCGCGCAGCTCCTGCGCGCTCAGCACCGGCGCGAACAGGCGTATCTCCCTGATGGTGACGCGCTTGCGTCCGGTCAGGCGGCGGAAAAAGGCGCTGGCATACGGGAACGCCGTGGACGCCGCGCTGCGCGTGCGCCTGCGCTCAACTTCGGCAATGGCCTCCATCGCGGCGCGGCGCGCAGGACAGAAGGGCACCAGGGAGAGATATGAAGGGATCATGCCGCGCCCTCCGATGCCAGAATGCTGATGATGCTGGCCTGAGAGTAGCCGTCCGCATCGAGACGCGCCGTCAGGCTGAGGGTGTGGCTGACAAGCTCCGGCTGGTAGCCCTTCAGGGTGCGCACCACGGAGAACGGGCGACCGCTGGCGGGAACGAACACCATCATCCACACGGGACTGATGGCGCCAGGGCTGCACACCGCAATATGGTAATTTCCGTGCGAGGGCGTGAAGCGTATCTGCACGGGGAAGAAGCCGCCGAACTCGCTGCGGTACTCGCCGTTCATATCCCAGTTTTCAGGGCAGCTCAGGTCACGCATGACGGCGTGGGTCAGCTCGCGGCGGTAGTCCTCGCCGCTGTCCCGCCAGTCCTCGAACTCATCGTGGGACATTGTTTTCAGAACATCAGGGGTCAGAACAGTTTGCATGGGTATCTCCTTATTGCCGCCCCGCAGGGCGGCGCTCCGTTATCAGGCGGCCTGTGCCGCGTCAGTGGTGTCGCTGTCGGTGCTGTCAGTTTCTGAAGCGTCGTCAGCTCCGGACTCAGCCACAGGCTCAGGTCCTTTCAGCCATGCCGGAACCCAGCGGTTATGCTGCATGAAGTGCTCCGCATGCCCTGCCGCATCGCCCTTCTTCATCTTCTCCGCGTCACCCGCCGCGCCCATAAGCCCCGCATCTTTCAGGGAGGCCACAATCTGCGGATGCTTCAGGCTGCCGAAGTAGTTGTCCTTCGTCGGCTGCCACCAGTCGCGCAGGTGGAACCCGATTGCCGCCTCAACCATATCGAGGGTACTGCGTGAGGTGTGCCCCATATCGCGGGTCTGAACACCGTCGACCGAGCACGCCGTGCAGAAGGCCATGAGCGACATCAGCACCGCGCCGCTCAGGTCAAAGAAGGTTGTGAAGTCCTTCTCCCATCCCGCTGGTAACAGCGCCTGAAGACGGGCTTTTTCCTGCATCAGGAGGTCAAACGCCGCGCCGCTCTTACCGGACGGGGCATTCTCCGTCAGGCTGCCGTGGGAAACGGTCAGGCTGATGCGGAACGGATGAGTTGCGGTTCCACATCCGGCGAATACGCAGGTACAGAGGCGCCAGACCATCAGCGCCACCGCTTTTTCAGGCTGCTGCATCAGCGCGGCCTGTACCGCTAAAGTTCGCTCAGAGGACATTTTCGTGAGCAGCGGGGCGCTGATCCCCTCTGTGGCATCCTTCTGGCGTGAGGTGAACGGCAGCGTAGCGCTGCTTTCTTCAGTTTCTTCCGGTTCGTCGGCCTTCAGGCGAATACCGCGCTGCACGTACACCTGACCTTCATGCAGGCTGACCATCACCCCCGCGCCGGACTTCATTTCGTCGGTCCAAGCGCTGATTTCTACGGCCTGTTCAATGGCGTTAATTTCGGCTTCCAGCGCGTCCGTCTCGTCACAGCGGGAGTCGTAGCCGTTCCACTGCTCGTGCAGTTCGTCAAGACGCTGCTGCTGTTCGGAGGTGTAAACCGGATCGGGTTCATCGGGCTGCACGAACTCTTTCCCGTCTTCGCCGTGGTACCAGATGCGGCCTGCGCGACCGCGGCTCCACGTCCAGCCCTCACGCTGCTGAATGTCCTGCGCTATACGCTCCAGCTTTTCCTGCACCAGACGCTCGACCAGCACTGTGTCAGCCGTACCGTCGCCGTCATCCTGGCTGAACAGGTCTTCACGGACGTAACCGCCTGCAGCCTCGTAGGCGTCACGTCCGATGAACCGGAATTTCACGCTGTCGGTGCTGATTTCAGTGTCAGTCACGGCGCGTTTAATCAGGTGCGCGGGTGCGTTCGACCAGTTGGCCTTCACGCTCTCATACACGTCGACCTGACGGGCCTGATCGTCCTCGAGACAGAGCGCCTGACACTGCTCAACGGTCAGTTCGTCCTGCGCGAGCTTTTCCATGAGTGAGGGGGCGAGGTTTGTCAGCTTCAGCATGCGCTGGACGTGGCGGGAGCCGAAGCCGAGCGCGTCGCCAATCTGTGCGGGGGTTTTGCCCTGCTCTGCCAGCGTGCGAAAACCGGAGATTTGCTCGGCGGGATGCATGGCGGCGCGCTGCTCGTTCTCGGCCACGGAGGCCAGCGCCGCAATGTCGTCAGAGACACGCTTGACCATCACGGTGTGGCCATCATCCAGACGCCCCTCCTGCGCCAGCAGAGTCAGGGCGGTCAGTCGGCGGCCACCTGCAGCCACGCCGGATTTCCCGTCTGCGAGGGTGTGAATAATCAGGTTCTGCAGCAGTCCGAGCGCCTCAATGGAGTCGGCCAGACCGCGTACGCTTTCCACGGAATACGGGATGGTGCGCACGTTAAGCGGTGATTTGACGAGGTCGGCAAGCGGAACGTACTCAACCGCAGCGGCCTCAAGGGCCGTTTTCAGGGCAACTTCCTGCGCCTTCGTGATTTTTTTGCTGCTCGCTTTTTTGGGTGCTTTTGCTTTAACATTCTCTACAGACATTGTTGATACCTCTCCGTGTTAATAATTGTCCTGCCCTGCGGAGTTGCTGCTCCGGCAGGGCATCTCTTTCTTACTGCGACTTGCGGATGCCGTAGTCGCGGATATAACGGTTGAGCCAGTACGTACCGCCCGGCTCGAAGTTCCACGTGCGCCAGACCATCTCCCCGTCCTTACGCACGACCAGACGAAAATGCGTTCCCTGATCGTCCTCTATCGTCACGTTGGCGTACTGCGCCACGACGGCCCCGGCCTGTTCGCGGGTAAAGGTGTCGTCAGGTAAAACCGCCACCGCCTCGCTCATTTCAAACCTCCTTCTGAACCTGTTTTGCCCTTAAAACCCGTCACCCGTTGAGTTTCGGGAGCCGCGGTTTTGACGTTTTGCGGGAGCCTGCTGAACCATCCCGGGGATAAAACACCTCACCCGTTTGAGAACCTTCGCCGCAGGTGCGTAAACGCCACCGGCCGAGGCAGATGTCCTGGGTGAGCGGGAAATTTATTCCGGTCTAATGGAGCGAGGCGTAATGGCCGGGAGAAATTTATTGCGAAAGGCTGCGCCGTCCCTGGACAGCCAGGAGGGCTGTGGGGTTATCAGCACCCGGAGGAGGGACTCAAACGGGAGAGAGAGTCCACTGAGGATGAGCAGGAACCCGCCGCAATGACGGGAAGCCGCGCGCGACGAAACGGCGTTGCCCCCTACATGGCATCGATGCAGTTTGTGTTATCGATGACATGCCGGAAGCGCAGGAAACGGCGCGACTGAGCGGCGCAGCCGGAACGGCTGCTGCAAGCGTGGTGTTGCGTCATGGGATGGAAACCCGCTGGCCTTCAGGGACCGCAGGGAGCGGAAGGCCCGGGCAGAGACAGCAGGGCTGGCTCTGTGCGAAGCATAACAGCCCGCCCGGACGCCCGCGCAAAAAAAAAGCCAGGCAAGCCTGGCAGAGTCAACGTTCACTGAATTTATTGTATTCTTCTGAATGCTACATCAGTGCAGGTAAAATACCTTACCCACATCTGATATCTCAGCGCTTTTTAGTAGAAAAAGTCCGATTCTTTCCTCGTTCTGACGCTCTCAGTCAATCAGGATCACTTTCCCTTACCGTTGGCTTCAGCCATTTCGATATACCTCGGGTCGTTTGCGTTCGGCAGCTGCGTGCTGAGCTGGCGATAATGACGCACCCGCTCCATAAAATACTTTCTCAGATGCTCAGGCTGCTCTCTGGCCACGACTTCAGGTACAACCGGCTGGTTCAAACGCTCCTTGTATGCCACTCCGGAAGCCACCAGGTCCACGGCGACTTTGTCCTGCTCTTCTTTTGATTTGGCTGCAATGTTGAACTGAGACACTGAAAACTCCAGAGGAGAGGAAATGAGCGACCAGTGTACGCCTGTCCAGTGCAGGGGAAAAGGACGGGCAGCGGCGCGAAGCGCGGCGCATGTCCTTCCCCCGCAGGCGCGAGCCTGCAGGGTTTTGCGCGCGGGCTGACAGGCGGCATCACCGCCTGCCTGAGGATCACTCCCCCTTTCCGCCCTGCAGGATGAAGTGCCCGCCGATATACACCGCACACTGGCAGTGTCATGTAGTAGCAGATTTCGTCAACCACCTGCGCGGTGGTCAGATCCCGCTGGCCGGAATCACGACGGCGGGCATTAATCAGGGCCTTGTACTGGCGCAGGATGTCGCGGGTCTGTGGATCGAGTTTCATGGATATCTCCCGACAGGCAGGGTCCCCCCTGCCTGCCTTTATCAGTTGCTGAATACGTAGCCGTCAACAAATACCAGACCGCCGCTGAACAGGTCCCGCGCATACGCCTCGTAGTCAAAATAGCAGCGCAAATTTTCAGGTACGGAAGACAGCAAATCGTGCTCATTCACGTACTCGTATGCATAGTCCTCCTCGCTCTGCGCCTCGCCCCAATATGCATCATCAAAGGCGTCGTAATCGCATTCGCCGGTGTACTCAGCCCAGGCGATAAAGGCCGCGTCCCTGCCCTCCTCCTGCGCGCGCCTGTACGCCTGAATAAAATCCCAGTCGACGGAAGATTCAGAGGCAAACTGTGACGGAATGCCCTCCCAATCCTGGAACATCAGCTCCGGGTCATGCTCGCCTGCGTGCAGCTCATGACAGGCCTCGATAAAGTCCTCTTTCGAGTCAAATTCGGTCAGATCAAACCATTTTCCGAAAATGCTGCCGCAGTTGTATTTGTGGTACGTGCCAACGTACACAGCCGGGGTTGTGGTAGTGCTCATAAAAAATCCTCCATAGTCGATGTCGTCTGAGTTCCGGCTTACGCCGTGCCGACACGACAGCCCGACGAAAAGCGGAGAATGCAGGGGCGTCACCGGAGGCCGCAGCGCAGAAAAACAGCCGAAGCGGTCTGGACGGTTATCGAGCGAATATTGAGCGAGAGAACGACGGGAAGAACGGCGACGAACATCAGAAAATAACTGCGACCGGGCGAGGATGGCGGCGAAGCGCACCCTTGCAGTCGCAGCGGTCGGGCCAGAGTAGAGGCACGGCGTTAGCCGCAGGCCGCACGAACGTCACTCACTGCGTGGCCGCAACGCCGTGGAGGTCGCGCCGGTACAGCGGAGCGCGCGACATCCTTTTTGCATACCTGAAGTCATGCGGGGCAAACGCCCCGCATCACCGTCAGATGCCAGGCCGCAGCGAGGAGAGAGCCCCCAGAAGTACCTGCACTTCCTCTCTGGCCTCAAGCACCGCCTCGCGCAGCCAGCTACGGTCAAACCACCTGCGCACGGGCAGTCCGTCCCTGCGCCATGCATACCGGACGGTTTTCTGCGCGAGCATCAGCCCGCGCGCCTCAATCTGGATCAGAATCGTGCGGTAGGTGATATTGCCGTCGAGGATAGCGTGCAGCAACGTGTCGACGGCTTCGTTATCCCAGGTGTCGGCATCCTCCTCCGGCTCATCCTCAACGACGCGAAGCGTGAAGTTGCGGGTTTTCCGGCAGACAAGGAGAGGAGCATCCGAGGGGGAAAATGCTTCCAGCACGCGATAGCCCGCCGCCGCCACACAGCCGCAGACGTGATTGATTTCAGCCCGCAGCGCCTTCAGCAGCATCACGGCGTGGCGCTCGCTCAGCCTGTTTGGGTACAGGCGAACGCTCAGGCTAGTGCCCGCAACTTCATCGACGAGTACGCGCATGTTGCGATCGTCCATCAGGCCGCGCAGGGCAATTTCAGGGAGAAGGTGAACCAGATGCGCCGCCGTCAGGGAGCCGTAGAACGCCACGCCGTCGCCCTGCGAGTAGCTCAGGCGGGTCTGAATATCCATATCTTCTGGCCAGCCGCGCGCGATGAGGGTGTTTCGGGTGTGGCGGTGAATGAAACGGTATACGGTAGTCATGACGATCTCCTTTCTCAAATGCGGCACCCTTTGCGCCGTGCCGATACGACAGCCGGGCGAAAAGCGGAGAATGCAGGGGCGGGACCGTAGGCCGCAGCGCAGTAAAACAGCAGACGCTGGCTGGACGGTTTGACGGCGAAAATTGAGCCGGAGAACGACGGGAAGACGGCGTGTTAAGCCTTTGAGTAAACTGCGACCGGGCGAGGATACCGGCAGGGCGAACCCTTGCATACGAAGCGGCCCGGCTACAGTAGCGGCACGGCGCACATGGAGAACTGCAGCAACAGTTATTTCACAAGGTTATGCACCATTTCTGTGGATAACCCTGCACCTCTTTTATCCGGCAGAACAACCACATGACAGGAACAGGTAAAATTCTCCTTGCAGGACGGGAGATTTCTTAAATAATACTGTATATAAAAACAGTAATCTTAAGAGGTATCCCATGATTGTTTTCGTCTCTCCAGCTTCTGAGCCGGCACTGTTCACAGCCCCGTTATTCACTGAACGCTGCCCGGCCGGATTCCCCTCGCCGGCTGCCGACTATACGGAAGACGAACTCGACCTGAATGCCTACTGCATCAGCCGCCCCAGCGCGACCTACTTTGTCCGGGCCATTGGTGATTCAATGAAGGATATGGGTCTGCACTCCGGCGATTTGATGGTCGTCGACAAGGCCGAAAAACCCCGGCAGGGTGATATTGTCATCGCGGAAACAGATGGAGAATTCACCGTCAAGCGCCTGCAACTCAGGCCCCGCATCGCCCTGCTTCCGATGAATCCCGCCTTCCCTACCCTTTACCCTGAAGAACTGCAGATATTCGGCGTCGTCACGGCCTTTATCCATAAAACCCGGGGAGCAAGCTGATGTTTGCGCTCGCAGACGTGAACACCTTCTACGCCAGCTGCGAGAAGGTGTTCCGGCCGGATCTGCGGGAGAAGCCTGTCGTCGTGCTCAGCAACAACGACGGTTGCGTCATCGCACGATCGAAGGAAGCAAAGTGGCTCGGCATTAAGATGGGCGTGCCGTGGTTTCAGCTAAAGGATGCGCAGTTCCCCGAGCCGGTCATCGCGTTCTCCAGCAACTACGCCCTGTACGCTTCCATGTCGAACAGGGTCATGGCGCACCTCGAGGATCTGGCACCGCACGTCGAGCAGTACAGCATCGACGAGATGTTTCTGGATATCAGGGGGATAGATGGCTGTATGGATTTTGAGGATTTCGGGCGCCAGCTGCGCGAGCACGTGCGAAGCGGAACGGGGCTGACTATAGGCGTGGGGATGGGGCCGACTAAAACGCTGGCAAAATCGGCTCAGTGGGCATCCAAAGAGTGGCCACAATTCGGGGGCGTTCTGGCCGTGACCACTGACAATCCACGCCGGACGGAAAAGCTGCTTTCGCTGCAGCCGGTGGAGGAAATCTGGGGGGTTGGCCGCCGCATCGGTAAAAAGCTGAATACATTCGGCGTAACAACCGCACTCCAGCTGGCGCGTATGAATCCGGCCTTTGTGCGGAAGAACTTTAACGTGGTGCTGGAGCGAACCGTGCGCGAGCTGAACGGAGAGGCCTGCATCTCCCTGGAGGAGGCGCCTCCTACTAAGCAGCAAATAGTCTGCAGCCGTTCGTTTGGCGAGCGTGTTACGGCCTATGAATCCATGAGGCAGGCCATATGCCAGCATGCGGAGCGCGCGGCTGAAAAGTTACGTGGCGAGAAGCAGTACTGCAGGCACATTTCCGTGTTTGTGAAAACATCCCCGTTTGCGGTCAATGAACCCTACTACGGTAATCTGGCCAGCGAAAAGCTGCTGACTCCCACGCAGGATACGCGCGACATTATTAATGCTGCAGTCAGAGCGCTGGATCGTATCTGGGTTGATGGTTATCGGTACGCGAAGGCGGGCTGCCTGCTTAACGACATCACACCGACGGGTGTCTCGCAACTGAACCTGTTTGATACTACGCAGCCACACAGCAACAGTGACCAACTGATGAAGGTTCTGGACGGTATCAACCATTCAGGGCTGGGGAAAGTGTGGTTTGCCGGAAGGGGAATTTCGCCTGAGTGGCAAATGAAGCGGGAGATGCTTTCTCCGGCGTACACGACCAGGTGGTCCGATATACCCAGAGCATCAATTTGAGTATCACATGAAATTCTTCATTTTTGTCTAGCTGTCACAAGCGTATTAGCTCATTACCTTCGGCACTTAATTTTGTGCAACGGGACCTGTAGCTCTGCATCCAATTCAGAAAGAATATTACGGATTTATACTTACCCTGCGTCAAAAAGTTAACTGGCGCAGTGAGTAAAGATATACGTGATCTATTGCTCACTGGTGATGAGCAACATATCTGGGCCCTAAGGAATTTCAAGAATCCTAAAAACTAAAAGGGAAATTTTTAACAAATCTTGATTGCCAATAAGCTGTATAAATGGCATGCCTGGCTGGATTGGGACCGTGGTCCCAACCACTTCAAACACTGTAGTGTTTATGTCGGAAGGGCAACCCTGACAATATTAAATGGATGCTTAAAGCAAGTGGGACCATGGTCCCAACCCGTCGCTGGCAGCAGGAACATCCGTCAGGACTGAGGTCCGGAGGGAAAAAATGGCATACCGACCGTCAGTGGGACCGCGGTCCCACTGGCACCAAAGACGATCAGGTTGAGCGATCCCTGCAGTATTAAACACCGTACCGTTCGGAAGTGGGACCATGGTCCCAGCCCGTCGCTGGCAACAGGGACATCCGTCAGGACTGCGGCCCCGGTGGAAATAAATTGCATTCCGGCCGTCAGTGGAACCGCGGTCCCACTGGCAACAAAGACGATCAGGTTGAGCGATCCCAACAGTATTAAACATCGTGCCGTCCCGAAGTGGGACCATGGTCCCAGCCCGTCGCTGGCAGCAGTAATATCCGTCAGGGCTGAGGTCCCGGATGGAAAAAATGGCATACCGACCGTCAGTGGGACCGCGGTCCCACTGGCACCAAAGACGATCAGGTTGAGCGATCCAACAGTATTAAACACCGTACCGTTCAGAAGTGGGACCATGGTCCCAGCCCGTCGCTGGCAGCAGTAATATCCGTCAGGACTGAGGTCCCGGTGAACATAAATGGCATACCGGCCGTCAGTGGGACCGCGGTCCCACTGGCACCAAAGACGGTCAGGTCGAGCGATCCCAGCAGTATTAAGCACCATGCCGTCCGGAAGTGGGACCATGGTCCCAGCAGTCGCTGACAGCAGTGTCATCCGTCAGGACTGAGGCTCTGTTAAAAATGAATGGCATTCCGAGGGATTTCATTAAAGCGGTGCTCAGTCAAGGTAGTGATCATCGCTGTATTGGATCAGTAGCAGGTAAGGAGCGGGATAGTGGAGAGAACATCTTTACTATATCGATACTGAGAATACTGCATAATGCTGTTCGAGATGATGCTCCCCAAACAGCATTTACAGATTATAAAATGTGCCTAGCAGAAAGATGAGGGATATAACTTTCTAATCTGATTACGAAGTTTGTCTGTGTTGTAGTTCTCGAAGAATACCTTCAATTTTCTCAATGCATTCAGGTGGTAAGCGCGTCTTATCAAGGCTCAAAATAACTTTGTCACCTTTATAGATAGCCGATGCACCTGGAACGAACTGATACCGGGTATTAAGTTTAACTTTTTCTTTGGATGAATCTTTCAATATACCGGTCAATAAGCCAATTACTTCATCCGCTTCAAAGATAACACCAGCGTCCTTCTGTTCATGAAGATGTTCAGTTTGCTGTTGCAGTAACTCTTCTTTTCCATTGAATGCCTTGTACAAAGACTCTCCGGCCCGGGCAGAAAGTTCGCCCGGGTGGGTAAACAGTGCAATAACAGATTTTGGTAATCGCGAGGTGTTTATGCAGCGCGATATGATCTTGCGGGAAATGCTTTCTGCATCAGCAAGAGCAGAAACATTTCCGCCAAATTCAGTCTCGAGCCGATGTGCGTATCGTTTACCACGTTCATACGCACTGGTAGGCCGATAGTCATTACCTAATCGAGATAATGCCGACATTTGTTCATCATCAAGCTCCCCGACCAGAATTCGGTAATCCGATGATGTGAGGATAGCGGCTTTGCGACGACGGCTGCCATCTGCAACTTCAATGATCCCCGATAAGCGACGTCCAAAAGCTGGAGTCTGTTGACCACTCAACAAAAAGGAGGGGAGCAGGTCATCAAGCGCGTCTTCTGTCAGTAGTTCCTGATCGCGCTCGTTACCGGACCATACCTGGGTGGCATTTTCGGCAGTTTCGCCTGGAATCGCCTCAAGGGTGAATTTAACCTCTCGACCACAGACCGGAAGTATAATTGAATTTCCGCGGGCCATAGCACCAACCCGGGCAATTAAAGAATCTACCATCGGTGCAGCAGGGGCCGCAGAAGTTGGCTGTACTGGTTCAGAAGGTGGATTTTTAACAACATGTTTTGGAATAACTGGTGCACGTTTCATTATCTGATCTCCCAGCGAGGTTTAATCAGGCGATCAAAAATCTCATTACAGACAGGCTCCCATATAGCAAGCGCATTTCTCCATGCGCCAGTAGAAGAACGCTGGTCAATGGCCTGCTCAAAAACAGTTCTCATGCGAATCTGACCTTTACCAACCTCATCGGTCTCACGCACTACATTTTTAAGAACCATACCTCCCCATGCATCTCGGATCTGCTCTTCCATCCATGGAGACTGTGAACCATTGTTATTGCTGTACTTGGTAAGCAAAATTCTGACGTCAGGTTCAAAGCCCTGTAGATCAACGTTTTTTAGAAGATCGCGCAGCATGTCGAAAAATTGAAGGGCTGAAGTATAATCGAATAATTCGGCCGGAGTTGGAATGATAAGAACATCAGCAGCGCACACTACATTGATAGTACCTATGCCAAGGTTTGGTGCACTGTCGATAACAATAACATCATAATCATGAGCAACCGTCTCTATAGCGAGTCGGAGCATCATATGGGGTTCGGTAGGCAGTTTCCCATCATCATATCGCCCCATAAGTTCTGTTTCGATACGGTGGAGGGCCAGGCATGAAGGGATGATATCAAGCCCCGGCCAACAGGTAGGTTTTACCGCATATGATGCATCATCACGCTCACCAAGATAAAAGGGCAGTAAAGTATCTTCGGCATGAATATGCAAATCCGGAACCCATCCGTGATACATGGATGCGGTACCTTGTGGATCATTTCCTTCTACAAGAAGAACACGGAGTCCTTTCAGAGCGAGGTCCTGAGCCAAATGGACAGATACAGACGTTTTATAAACTCCACCTTTATGTGCAGCCACACCAATGACCGGGGGAACGCTTTCATCTGGTCGACGCAAGCGTGTACCGAAAACATCCCGCATATGGTTAATTTGTTCAATGGTGTAACCGACTCTCTGTTCAACGCGTCCGCGCATTTCCATATCAGGGTGGGGAAGGCGGCCTGCTTTTTCAGCATCCCGAATAGCCTGAGATGAAACACCAATTAGATCGGCTGCTTCACCTACACGCCAGCGACGCGTAATTTTTCTTGCCTCAGGGCTATCATCATTGAACTGAGCAACTGCAATAGCTTTAGTCATTTCATGACCGGCAGCTATGCACTGATCAAGAGTATCCATCAATCCCATTGTATATTCCTTGTACTTAACTTTGCATCATTATATTAAATCTTGATAAAACAAGCAAAGCAACACAAAAATTGCAAACCTATGCTAAAAGTGCAAAGTTGGTCAAAAAGTAAGGTTTTAGAAAGGTGTGAATGGCAATGCAAATACACCTGCATCACACAGTTAATTAAAATGGTTGCCACATTAAGCACGCACCTCTCGTTAGACAGGACTAATGAATTACTTGTCTGGATAATGCATAAAGGGAAACGCAAAGAAAACAGATAACCCATAAGCAGTTGACCATCTTCAGCCAGAATTCGCCTACTAAGATGCTGGCAGGCTTGCTGCTATCAAGGAAAAGATCAAGACGATGTATTATGTGGAAAGTATCGACCATTCTAAAGCGCAAAGAAAAGAAGGGGACCGACCACCCCGGAACAGTCCCCTAAGGAATGGCAATTCCTTTCACCGTAAATACTAGCTTTTTTCGAGCTGTGATAACATATTCGGGTCATTTTTCAGAGCCAGGGCTGATGAAGAAGAAAAACAGCACACCCACTCCTCACGATGCCACGTTCAGGCAGTTCCTGACGCAACCGGATATTGCCCGGGATTTCATGGAAATTCATCTGCCCGCAGAAATGCGAGCTGTATGCGATCTCAGCACACTGAAGCTGGAATCCGGCTCGTTCGTTGAGGATGACCTCCGCCAGTATTTTAGTGACATCCTTTACAGCCTGAAAACCACGTCAGGTGATGGGTATATCCATGTGCTCATCGAGCATCAGTCTTCCCCTGATAAACACATGGCTTTCCGCCTGATACGCTATGCGGTGGGCGCCATGCAACGACACCTGGAGGCAGGGCATAAAAAACTGCCGCTTGTGATACCGGTGCTGTTCTATACGGGTAAGCGCAGCCCGTATCCTTATTCCACCCGGTGGCTGGATGAATTTGACGATCCGGCGCTCGCAGGAAAACTCTACAGCAGCGCTTTCCCGCTGGTAGACGTTACGGTTATTCCGGATGATGAAATCGCTGGCCATCGCAGCATGGCCGCCCTGACCTTACTGCAAAAGCATATTCACCAGCGGGACCTGGCAGAACTGGTTGACCGGCTGGCGCCCATCTTGCTGGCCGGATATCTGTCTTCATCACAGGTAATATCGCTGGTACACTATATAGTGCAGGCAGGTGAAACATCAGACGCCGAGGCCTTTGTACGCGAACTGGCACAGCGTGTGCCGCAACACGGAGACGCACTTATGACCATCGCACAACAGCTTGAACAGAAAGGCATCCAGAAGGGTATCCAGCTAGGCAGGCAAGAAGGTCGCAATGAAGGCAAGCTGGAAGGTAAGCTGGAAGTTGCCCGTACCATGCTGCAGAACGGCATCGACCGTATGACTGTCATGAAAATGACCGGTCTGACTGAAGACGACCTGTCCCAGATCCGCCACTAATCACCCTTTCCTGGCACTCCCTGTCTGACCATCAGTGAATACTGGTGAGACGGGGAGGCATCAGATTCAGCTCTGCCTGCCAGCCACAGCGCTTAAACAGCTTCATCACTCCCCGTCAGCAGTTGTCGTCAAATGTCGCTCATACCCGCATTAAGCGGCAAAGCATTCTGAGAGTCCATTAGAAGAGGCATAAGGGTATTTCACGCCATATGATCCGATTATCCTGTCAGAGTCACCCTGTAGCCAGAATATAAGTAGTGCTCGCCGCAGCCGTGTGACCGAGCAGCGCGAGCGAACTGGCGAGGGAGCGCAATATCATCATTGCTAAAATGAGCTGGTACGCGTCGGTGTCAGAGCAAGGAACATACATAACTTATCGACTTACTTCAGAAGGTTATCCACATATACAGTCCTTCGATCCAGCAATAAGATCCTTAAAGCGATCCTTTTAAGATCCAGAGAAGATCCCCGGATCGCTGTAGAGCGCGTCAGCTCTGTTCCTGGGGGATGATCACATAAGCTGTAGCATGATTAACATAAGCTGTAACTGGTATACAATAAACTGTATCATGCAAAGGATATGCTGTAATGAGTCTGGAACATAAACTACAGTAAGTATGTAGTCCTGAAATTTACCCAGAGTTGTATATAACATGAAGCTACCTGCACCGGGCCTTACAGGCTATTACAGGTCAGCAATCATCATTCTTATTCTTTACTTTTCCACCGCTCGGAGGTTATCTGGACAAGGACAATCTGGACATAAAGAAACTGTTTGAAGAGGTGGATAAATCCTCCGGCGAAATAGTTAACCTCACGCCTAATGGCAGTAACACGGTCCAGCCTGTGGCGCTGATGCGGCTTGGTGTTTTCGTTCCCACGCTCAAGTCTCTGAAAAACAGTAAAAATAATACGCTTTCACGTACGGACGCTACGGAAGAGCTGACGCGTCTTTCCCTTGCGAGAGCTGAAGGGTTTGATAAGGTCGAGATCACAGGCCCACGGCTTGATATGGATAATGATTTCAAAACCTGGGTCGGGATCGTTCATTCCTTTGCCCGACATAAGGTTATCGGCGATAGAGTAGAACTTCCGTTCGTCGAGTTCGCTAAGTTATGTGGTATCCCCTCAAGCCAGTCGTCCCGTAAACTTCGGGAGCGCATTAGTCCCTCGCTTAAACGCATTGCGGGCACCGTGATTTCCTTTTCACGCACTACCGAAAAGCACACCAAAGAGTACATCACTCATCTGGTTCAGTCTGCCTACTACGATACGGAGAAGGACGTGGTTCAGTTACAGGCGGATCCGCGTTTATTCGAGCTTTATCAGTTTGACCGCAAAGTACTTCTGCAGCTCAAGGCTATCAATGCCCTGAAGCGCAGGGAATCCGCTCAGGCACTCTATACCTTTATTGAGAGTCTTCCGCGGGATCCGGCTCCCATCTCGCTGGCGCGCCTCCGGGCCCGCCTGAATCTGAAATCTCCGGTCTTTTCCCAGAACCAGACGGTAAGACGTGCCATGGAGCAGCTTCGTGACATTGGATACCTGGACTACACAGAGATCCAGCGCGGCCGGACAAAGCTTTTCTGTATCCACTACCGACGTCCCAAACTCAAGGCACCCAACGATGAAAGTGCGGAGAACCCGAAACTGCCGGCGCCGAAGCGGGATGTAAGTCCGGAAATGGCTGAAAAACTGGCTGTCCTGGAAAAGCTGGGTATCACGCTTGATGATCTGGAGAAACTGTTCAAAACATCCTGAACATAAGCTGTAGTGAGTAATCTCATTTGTATTACTCACCACAGCTTATATTACTGGCTCCGGAGAGTAAGTTGCTCACTATAGTTTATATAAGCTGTGGCGAGACAGCTCCTGCCAATGTGTCTATACAGCTTGTCAGAAAGCTCTTTTCTCCGGTCTGAGCATCATTTGGCTCGCAGCGGCAGATCCTCTTCAGGATAGTTTTACTCACCGCAGCTTATGTTGCTCACTGCAGTTTATCTCCCGGGCGGGCTGCTCACCATAGCTTATGTAATTGTGGTAGGTACTAAGGTCATTTCAGGGGCGGCAGTGCGCGTAAAATCTCAGCTGCATCACGCCCGTCTCCGGTAAACGGCACGGCCAGCGTGGCGGCCATGTCCAGCGCAAATACCCGTGTATACACCTCCATTGAACGCGGATCCTTGTGCCCGGCCAGAGCCTGAATAACTTTCCTGGGCTGCCGGTGATAAAGCATATGCATGATATAGCTGTGGCGGAATGTATGCGGCGTAACCGGAATAGAAAAATGTACCCCGTCTTCTCCGGCCCGCTTCACCGCCTGCTTCAGCCAGTTGCGCATGGTTTCATCGGTGACAGCCCACAGAGGCTCGCGTCGCCGGGGCCGGGTGGTTACCATCCAGCTCTCCATCTGTCGCACAAAATTTCCGTCCGTCAGCGGAACCAGTCGGACCTCATCTTTTGGCGGGCGCCCGCGGCGCGCGCGCACTTTTTCTGACAGAACCCGCACAAAGGGTCTCAACCCGTCCAGATCAAACGACTCCGGGGTGAGGGTTCGTGCTTCCCCGATACGAATTCCGGTGTTCCACATGCTCGCAAACAGCATGTGGTGGCGCTGATCGGGCATATAAAAGAGGAGGGCGCTCACTTCAGGCGCCAGCAGGTAAGCCGGTGTGGCACCGGTTGAGGTGGCCATCCGGCGGAGTGCGACAGCTGTCGCAAAATCAACTCCCGGGGCAATCGGCAGCAGGGAGACGCGTTCTGGTGAATTCTGCAGGGGAATGACGTTGTTCATCAGCTAATTTTCACGTAGCGCACGCACTGTTTATGAATACAGTTATTCTGAACTGCAGGGCACGATCCTTCCATCAAAATAAATCGCAGCGGAAGGATCCTTTTATTGTCATATCCTGCATTATTGCGGGTAAAACCAAATGCGTAAAGGCTCACTTTTCGGCTCTGATCCACCACGAAGTCAGTGATGCCGCGTCCTGAAGGGGATTTCATGGTTTTTGGGAGAAATGGTGTAATGCCAGGACAAAGATGATCAGAAGGGAAAGAGAAGAAAACACACAGAGGGAAGTTGCGCTACGTGAATTCTGACCAGGTATACCCTGTAACCCTGCCAGTTTTCATGCAGCGCAATGTAGTTGCTGATTACTGCCAGTTGAAATGACGGCTGACATCCTGATACTGACTTAATATACGGATAACAACAATTTCAGTATCAGTTTGCAGAAAATAAATCATATGCCGTTCAACGGGTAGTGCGAATATGTATTCCCCCAGTTCAGGTCGAGGAGTACCGATATTATGTACACTCATAACCTGAAAAATATCGGATATCTGATTAATATATTTGTCAGCCTGCTCTTCACCGAAATGGTGGTAACCGTAATATCCAGATATCCTCCAGGTCCTGACTGGCTTTAGGTGTGAGTTTAACGGTTTTCACCGGCAGCCCTCGTGCCTGCTTTTACTTTTTTCAGAAATGCATCCTTTTCCCACGCCACAGGTTCGCCGCTGCTCAGGCCTTCTGCCAGTAAATCCCGCAGGGCCTGGAGACGTGACTCTGCCTGTTTCTCACGCAGGAGACGAAGTGACTCGCGGATTACCTCACTCTGTGTACGATAATCGCCTGATTCTATGAGCGATTCTATAAATTGCCGGAGTTCATCACCGAGATCCACTGTCATTGTTCTGGCCATCTTTTGTCTCCAGGGTTGTAAGAATTGTTCTTACATTAAGTGTATTAGACAGTACGAAGAACGTCCAGTATTTTGATTTGGGAGGATTGGGGTAATGCTAAGACAGACAGGATCGGACCGAAAAGTGAAGGGCGCAGGAAAGACAAGAAGGATCATATCTTCATCAGCAATATTTATTTTAGAGTAAATATTCATAAACTTCTGAAAAAACTGAAGATGATATAACACAGCTCGTGTCCGAAGGCTTATGTGTGCCAAACACTTCCTTTATATCTTCATATCATGATTTCAGTCCTAATAAGAAGTATGGATTATCACAAATTATTTTCATAAATCATTAAAGAAATTTGTGTCGTTGTCCACACAGGTCGGGCATTTGATCCTGCGACATATCTTAACGATATCGAGCATCAGGATTGTTTTTTTACTTTCAAAGAAAACTGTTTCGGTGTTATGCCAAAGAACTCTTTAAAGTTACGAATAAAATATGAAGTGCTGGTATAGCCCACTTCATTAGCAATACTGTTAATATGCTTCTCAGTCGTTGTGATGAGTTTTGCAGCCTGATGCATGCGAATATCCAACACCAGCGTATTAAAATTATTACCCTCTTTCTCCAGCTTTTTACGAATCGACACCTCCGACATATGTAAAATGCTTGCAAGATCTGCCAGCTTCCATGATTTAGAGAGAGCGGCTTCAATAATGGACTTTAGTCGCTCAGTAAAGGTGATATCCGTTGATACCGACAAGGAATAAACTAACGATTCTATATCCCTCATTTTAGAAAGAAGATAAGTTATTTTATAAACTTGTCGGTGTTGTGGGGCGTTGCTTTCGGTTAATCGCTTGAAGATTTTTGTATCTGTTTCATCAGCAGGACAGGTAAATATTCTACGCCGCATCTGGTTGACTCTTTGTGGATCCAACAACAGCGGTTCCATCACTTTACAGATACAACTCAATACATCACTGTCAACGTGATAGAACTCATAGGGAATATCTTTTCCTAGCATTTCTAATGCAATATCAATCACGGTGTTTTTTTCGACGTAACAAAGTGATTCAGGGGGAACATTAAAGGACTGCCCATCTTTTGTTTTTATAAGAAGTTGCGCATCCCGCAGATAGATAATCGCACAGTTATAAAAACGTATTTTTTTCAGCACCAACAGATTGTTATGTGCAAAACTTTCCTTATCAGGACAAGTCAGGTTACTTAAAGCACTTTGACTATTCATACAGTCACCCCCATGCTTTGCATGCATATAATTTCATGGGTTATCAGTCATGTAAACTCGGAATTATTTAATAATGGTGATAGTGTAAAATTTCAATCATTCATTTTTAAATCATATATTTCTTTAAAATACATAGGGTTACTCAGCGACTTTAATGATGTAATTAACATTTTAAATATTTTCGATGAGGAATTATTCGAAGAAATAGCATTCAGGTATTTGACACCAGAAAAAAATCATTAAACAGCAACGGCAGTTTTCTGGTAGGCTCCGCGACGAGTTTAATTTTTATCTTTCGTATCCTATAATAAATAGTATTTTCTTTTAGCTGTGTTAACTTCGCGATCTCCCTGACTTTCTTCCTCTTAAAAAAGTACAAATAGACAATTTTTCGTTCATCCTCCGTGAAGTCGTTGAAGACTGAAACAGGCGAGGGTCTGCTGCTCATCAGGACTCGCAGTTTCTCACAACGGTACGCAATCTGATCGAGGGACAGGCACGTCACCGGGAGTTTTTCCATAAGAAAACTGTAAGCGAAGTAATCATCCTGGTCGCAGACAAGATATATTTTATTATATTTATTAAACACATCTAGGTCAGATTCAACCTCTCTGTATTCAAGACATTTAACATCTGTATTATCATCAGTGAGCAATGATAACCCATAATTAAAATAGGGATTTTTACTTGCCAACAAAAAAACAATGGACATAAGAACTCTTAGCTATCAAATGTATTAGACACCTTAACCAAAAGCGACTATAAGGTATGAAAAGTACAAAAACCACCCTAAAAAATAGCACATTATGATAAAATTATGCATCGCAACTTATTGTGCAAATGGAATTAATTATCACTAGCAGTTAATTCATAAAAAAGCCTGAACTATCTACTCAGGCTTTTACTTTCTCAAAAGTTAAAATCAAAATGAATAACGGATATTGGCGTTAATTGCCTTATCAATATCGTAATGACCAAACGCCGAACGCTCAATATTAAGACTAATCCTGGTGTTTTCTTTAATTTCAGCATTGATACCGAAATTAAAGTTTACCCGGCTATCTTTACCATTTTTGTTGGAAGTTTTCCCGGCAAAATCACGGACGACCGTCTCCGCAGGATTAAACAGGTCATACTGATAATGTACGCCAGCCAGCGCCGTCAGTTCCCAGTCTTTACCTCGGAACGTTTTTCCAGATTCCACCCCCGTACGGCCAATCAACGGATTCTCCTGATTACGCTGCATATGGATGTCTGAGCCTGCAAACTGCCAGTCAAACCGGGTTCCTGACACCGAGCCATAAACCAGTTCCGTCTGCGGCTGGATAAAGGTTTCGCCGGGTAACGAGAAGCGCCAGCCGGTTTCCGCACCCAGGTACCAGGAGTGTGAGCGGTAATCCTTCTCCGGCATTCCTGTTTCACTCACCGAATAGTGGTTGTTGTGGCGAACATATTTACCGATTGCATCCACGTACAGCCCGGAGTCAAACATCGTGGAAGCATAAAGACCGATACCGGTTGACTTCGTTTGACCGGACCAGCCATCGCCATGTCTGTTACTGTGAGTGAACGTTGCCATTATCCCGGTAAACAGGTCGCCACCATCAAACGCATTCATTCTGTCGGCACCAATCTGCAGGTGAGTCCAGCTGTCGGAATAACCCGCATCTGCGGAACCCGTACCGCTGAAGACTCGCGCCCACGCCCCGGTTTCACCGCGGGTGTTGCGCAGGTCGCCCATGCGGTAGTTCAGGTTGTTCATCTCCGTCAGGAAGTTTTTATATCCCGTATTCATAACGGCTTTGCTGGCCTGCAGCGCCGCGTTGTCCTGCTGCACGTCAAACCCTTCCAGTCGCCATTGTTTGCTGTTCCCGCTCTCCACGATGCCCATCTGAGGCGTGAAGGTATGAACACCCGCGCGCTGTGTCACCGGTTTGAGCGTGAACACCTCGGCAGCCGTCGCTTTCGGTGCCGTCACTAACGGGATGGATGATGCTCCCTGGCTTACTGAATCCACCGAAGGGACAACAACCAGCGCATTGTTTTTACCGGTCAGCGACTGCATAACCGTTACTGTATCTGCCGTTTTACCGTCAGTGTTCATGATGAACTGGCTGTTGCTGGCCGACAGAGTGTCCACTGTTAGAGAACCCGCTGCGCCGGCATTGCTGAAGCGTACCTGTGACCCCTTCAGGTCGAGATATTTCACCATGGACTGTCCGTCCGCCTGCCAGAGGGTATTCGTCATCGTCGCACCGGCCAGTGACGCACTCAGGTTGCCACCATAAGCCGTGAACAGATTCTTACTGGCTTTCTCTGCTGTTCCAAAATTAAGGCTGGCCGTATCATCTGCCTCAATATTGCCTGTCATCACGCTACCCGCGCTGACATTCAGCGTGGTGCCCTGCCCGTCAAGACGCCAGCGCTCAGCCGAGTACGCTCCGGATAACTGCGAAAGCGTTGACCCCGCACCGGCAGTCACTTCACTGTCAGAGACCAGCCCCGACGTCGCCGTCAGCTTCGCGCCATCTGCCAGTGACAGCGGCGAGTGGCTGAAACGGCTGAACTGGCTGAGACCGGCATCACTGGACGCCACGGTCACCGAACTGTCTGCGCTGTCAATCCCGCCGCTAAAGTGTTCATTAATGTTGAGGGTGGAGCCGTTCTTCAGCTGTACGCGTCCGGTAAAACGGCTCCGATCGGCGTCGTTTGTCGCTTTTGACTTCCCGAATGACGGCGTGGTTTTTCCCCCGTTCCCGTCATTGAGATCGATATAGAGATTTTCACTGCCCAGCGTTACGGTGGAATGGTCGGCATTAATATTTGTATTAAGGCTGGCATTCCTCGCCAGACTGAAATCAGCGTTGTACAGATTAAGTTGCTTCAGGCGGAACTGGCGGGTTTCCCAGTCACTCTGGGTAAAGGAAACCGGCTGGGTGAGGACAGAGTTGTCGCCCAGCGCCTTCAGCTTATCCGCCACAGCCTGTGTACTGACTGCGTGAACAACCGGATGTCCCTGCATAAACAGGCGGCCATTTTGCTGAGTGAAGCTTCCCTGCGTGTTCATCCCGCCGTCCATGACAAAGTCGTTCTGCGTTCCGGGCGTAACGGTATTTTTGACATCAACATTGTCTGTGAAATGGCCATGCCAGATGTTGGCAACCGCCGTTGTGGCATCTGCTTTGTTGAAATCCAGATTGACGCTGGCCAGCGACCCGCTGTTGGTCAGGACAGCGCCGTCATCCGCGCCGTTAAGTTGGTGGAAAGTGAGGTTATTGCCATTGATGTCTAGCTTACCGCCGCGGTAGCCCCATTTGATATTGTCGGGATTAACCTGTTTGTCATCGCTTAACACAACAGTTGGGCGACCGCTCACAATGCTGACATTCTTAAAAGCCTGAATATTACCAGCGCTGTCCGGCCGTTGCGCCAGAACCACCGTTCCTTCACCCACATTTAGTCCACCAGGGTTGATACCCGTACCGTTCACTTTCAGTGTCCCGGTACCGAGCTTGTGCAGGTTATCCCCCTGGATACCGTTCACCTGCCAGTCGACGGTACGATCGCCGTTAACAATTATCCCGCCGCCTTTCCAGGTTTCATCAGCACTCGCGCTAACAGTGTAATTAGCATCAAAAGTCAGTGTCCCTGCTCCCTGATCCACGGAATCGTTCAACATGATTTGTCCATCAGAACCGAGGAAGGTCAGATTTTTGCCGTTATTGAGATTTGATCCATTTACGCTGCCATGCATATTCCAGCGCTGGCTTCCCTGTATGAGATTTCCGTTACCGGTTTGACTGTCAAAATTCCAAAGGATTTTTGCAGAAGACGTATTATTGACCGCGGGATCGGAATCTAGATCGAGAACACCTTTAACATAGTCAACGGGGACGACAGCCCAGTTGTTCGCGTTACCGCCCGCGCCGTTACCAGCTGTTAATACTCCAACCAGAGTCCATTTATTAATGGTCGTATCCCAGCCAAACAAGGGGGAACCACTGTCACCTGCTTCACCATACGTTGCCATAGGTCCGTTAACGGCATTATAAATTTTCCCGGAAGAGGTCGAGATCATCTGACCATTTTGATAAGAACGAAGCGAACCCACAGTACCGCCAGTAAGATAGCTATAAGCCCCCCCGATATATTGAAGTTTTCCAGACGGTGTTTTGATGTACTGCGTCCCAGACCCTATACGATAGAAAACAGGAAAACGCTTTTTATCGTTATAGATGTTTTTTACAGTACCAGCATGGGCCATTTCTGACGGGATAACCTCCGTCACTATCTTGTTCAGCCTTGGCGCATGGAAGTCCAGTTCCGAGTGATTATTTCTGTCGACGATAGTATACGTGTAGTTGCCATACCTGACTGACTTATAGCCGCCGTTATGCTTAACACTTACCACATATTGCGGGTTGACTAAGGTGGCGACACCTGTTTTATCTACGGAGCTAAAATCAGCCATGGGCGCTTTATCCAATACGCCCGCCGGATTACCAATTTTATCATATAAGGTGATATTGGATATACCAGCTTGAAAAGCGCCTTTGTTTTGTGCGAAATCACGGTAGGTTTGATAGGGAAGAATATTACCAACGTCTGAAGCGCATGCTGCGGTCGAATAAAAAAACATCATGCTGGTCAGCAAAACATATCGTGACAGACATGACGTGATTCGATTCCTTATACCCTCACTAACTTCTGATACAACAACAATCTCGCCCTTTCTGTTCCTTTTTATCGCATATACTTTATTCACTTTATCTTCAATCCCCCAAGAACCTTGCTAATATTAAACGATAATAATCCCCTCCCATATACCACAGGCAGTCACAGGCAATAAACAAAAAAAAGAATATTTATATATTAATATCTAATAGTATTATCCAGCCACTCTAGATGAAACCTATTCTCTTAAAATCATCAGTCCCGCCTAAAAAATATCGATTTTAAACCTCTCCAGTCAAAAGCGGAAATTCGTCATATACCAAGATGGCTTTTGGGAAAAACATAAGGTATGGGATGAAAAACATGAGCTATATAAGTGCATTAATTTGATATAAAAATACCCTAATTAGATAGAGTGAATTAGAAAAAGAATATCATATTTCAGAATAATTACCCAATACTAAGTTTTATCTATTATTTTTATGTCGAAATATAACACAAAAGACAGCTTGGTGCAGGAAGTACTGAAATTGACAAAGGCAAGGTGCATTAAAATAATTGGCATAGGCTGATATGCATCAGCCGCATTTAGTTTAGAGTCGAAAAACAATTCTGACGAAAATATGAATATTAAGGTGAAAATATGAATATGAATATGAAGAAGAAAAGTCTTGTGGCTCATGTGGTAACAGGAATTCTGCTACTTGGTGGGTCTACCGCAGCGATGGCTGCAGCAAATCCAGTTGGTACTCATAACCAGAACATGAGTCTCAATGTAACAGCTGGTACTTGTAACGTGACATGGCCCACTGATGTTAGTTTTGCCGTGAATAGCGCTGATATGGCTAATGTCGAGCTGAATGGGACAATAGGTGAGGTGAAAGACGCAGGGACGATTGCATTGACTGGTTGCCCTGCCAATACTCTTATGAAATACTCAGTACAAGCAAACATCCCTGTGGGTAAAAGCGATCCTTGGAAAGGTTTGTTCAAAGACGCCAGTACCGCAATTGCCTATAGTTTATCTTCCAAAGAGAATTTTTCTCACACATGGATTTTAGACGGTACCGAAGCGAATCTTGGCACAACTAATGATAATGGTGATATTACCATTCCTGTTTATGCTAAATTGATTAAACGCAACAATGATGCCGTAACTCCAGGTAATTATCAAACAGTAGTCACTTATACAGTAAGTTATGATTAATAATAGATAATTAGTAAATTAAAGGCATATTCATAATATGAAATATGCCTTTAGTATGTGTCAAAATTATATTTTATTTTATTACACTAGGAAGAACTCATGCATAAGAAAATACTATTTCTTATTTTTATGCTTTTTACATGCAATGTACTTTCGAGTCCAAAAGGAATAGGTCTTGACGTTACGCGAGTAATATTTGATTCAGAAAATGACAGTGCTTCTTTTACAGTAAAAAACACATCGCCAGATATAGTGATGTTATTAAAAACGACAGTTAATGATTATTATACTGATGATGCTAAGGTTCCTTTTTTTATTACTCCACCATTGAACAGGATAGACCCCAATAGCGATATTCAGTTCAGGATAAATAAATTAGATTCTGCATTGGCACTGCCAAAAGACCGTGAAAGCTTGTTTGCAATCAATGTTCTTGCAATCCCACCAAAGAAAGATAGTTCATCAATACAAATAGGTCTAAATACAAAAATAAAATTAATTTTTAGACCTCATGAAATAAACGACAAATCATTCATTGAAAATTTACCTGAGAAACTCATTTTTACCAAATATGAAGACGGGATAAAAATAAAAAATCCAACGCCGTACTTTGTCACCATTGGAACAATGAGTTTTAATGGTTTGCTTACAAACAGACCAGCAACAATGTTAAAGCCTTTTTCCGAAACTATTGTTCATGAAAAAAATGTCAAGACATTATCATTCTCGATAATTAATGATTATGGTGCTAATAACAGCATCAAGAATGTATCATTTTAGTATGTTTTTAGCAGGTTCTACCTAATGAAAATAAAACCGATTGCCTTATTAACATTTTTATTTATACACAATTCGTATTCGGAGGAATTGGCAGCGAACTATTCGTTTGATCCTGCATTTATCACTATGGGTGATAAACATAATAAAAACATTCCCAATCTAAAATACTTCTCTCGCGCAGATGGTTTCCTGCCCGGTGAATATCCTGTCGATATAGTCTTAAATAATGAGCGTATTGGAAAAGAAAAGGTTACATTCGAACCAGTGGAAAGTGGTAAAGTTGTCCCACGATTTTCTACAGCTATACTAAAAAGCTGGGGAATTGATACAGATAGCCTAAATTTATTAAATGAGTCTATCCTCTCAAATGAGCTGGAAAACAAAATCGATGGCTTTAGCAGTGCCTTTGACAAAAACAAGCAAATTCTATATATAAACATTCCACAAAAATGGATATATCGCCCCGTGTGGTCTGAACTACCGCCACAATCATGGGACGATGGTGAAACAGCACTACTCCTGAACTATCGTTATTCTGATATCAGAAACAAATATAATTCTGGCACAAAAGAAACTCAAACCCTTTCAGTAAATACGGGATTAAATATTGGAGGTTGGCGTGTCAGGCATAATGGCTATTGGGATACCAATAAGCAAGGATGGACTAATCTAAACACGTTTGCTCGTCATGATTATAGCTTTGGGCAGGGAGGGCAATTGACAATCGGCCAAACCTCTACGGAAGATGGGATCTTAGAGAGCTTCCCATATGAAGGTATTTCGATAGCTTCTGATGACGGCATGATTGTACCCTGGATGAGTACCTATAGCCCTATTGTACGAGGTATTGCGTACACTCCGGCACAAGTAATTATAAAACAAAACAATATGATTATCTGGCAAGGGGACGTACCGGCTGGCCCTTTTGAATTACAGGATATTTTTCCATTATATGCCGGAGATATGGAAATTGAGATCCACGAAAGTAACGGAGAAATAAGGCGTTACACACAAGCCTCATCGACATTACCAATATTGCAACGTGAAGGCCGTTTTCGTTATCATGCTGCTGTTGGACAATACAGAAATGTTGGCAATCCTAACGGAGATAAACCTCCATTCCTACAGTTCTCCGGAGCATGGGGAATGGGTTGGGACACTACGGTTTACGGCGGTTTTATTGCTGCGAATACCTACAACTCTGTCGTGGTAGGCTTAGGGAAATACATGCCCTTACTAGGAGCTATATCTTTAGATTTTAGTCATTCTCAATCTGATTCATTTGTCAGTAATTCTTCTTTGAAAGAACAGGGGCAACAGACCCGCTTAACTTATGCCCGAGGGTTTGACTCTACAGGGACTTATTTAAGCGTTACTGGATACTGGTATAACTCCTCAGAATATTATTCATTCAATGACTACCAGCAGAATAAAAACAGGGACGACTATCCTTTTAGTTATCGTTCCAGATATAAAGTATCTACCCAATTACAGCAAAATATTGGAAATGCCGGCCAGATTACTCTGGCAGCTGATTTGAATGATTATATTAATGAAGAGAACGGACAGCAGTACAGACTTGCATATTCTTTGCCTATAAGGAACATATCAACGAGTTTATCGTTTACATATAATAAACAGCCACAATATAATGACATTGATAAGGCTATCTTTGTCTCTGTATCTGTACCATTTAGTGCTTTTTCAAACTATAATACAGCATCTATGACAACTAATGTTTACAAAACAAAAAATACCTCTGACATACAAACGGGTGTTAGCGGTTCGTTGTTGGATCAGAGATTATACTACAGTGTTATGGAAGGGTACCATAACGGAGATGAAAATTCTAACTCTGGCAATGCTACTATAAGATACAAATCAGCCAAGGGTGAAATTCAATCAACATGGTCACATCAGAAAGAAGCAAGACAATTACAGTTAAATGCCAATGGTGGCATCGTGTTACATTCTGGTGGCTTAGTATTAACCCAAACTTTATCACTTGATGGTGCTAATGCTTTGATCGACACTAATGGTGTTGGGAATATAAAAATAAAAAGAGGGGTTGGTTTATATACTGACCAAAATGGTTATACCGTCGTCCCAAACGTAGTGCCATACCAGAAAAACTCGATTGCATTAGATGTAAATAAGGTGTCAGCTACAACAGAGATCATAAAATCAGATACATATGTTACTCCATCTAGGGGGGCTTTGGTTCGAGCCAAGTTTAACGTAGTTTCTGGGCACAAAGCTCTAATTAACCTGGTTCGTCCAAATGGTGATGCGGTTCCTTTTGGCAGCTTAACATCATTAATGGGTGATAATTCTAACCAAAGCATAACGGGTATTGTATCTGACAACGGTCAGGTTTGGATGAGTGGATTGCCAGATAAGGGAGAATTACTGGTGCAATGGGGAGATGATGGTAAAAGTACTTGCAATGCTCCGTTTTCTTTCAATAAGGGTAAAAATAATTTATCGATGATAACTTTAATTTGTAAGTAGAATGTATCCCCTCCCTTAATTAGGTAGGGGAATTCCAACTAAATCGTCAACATGATATTTAAAATAATTGAATTTGATGACAACTGGCTGGATAACTGGCGGCAAGTCTTTCCGGTTCTGCAGGAATTTGATCTTCATGCCCATATTTTCCTTGTTACCGGCATGGCTGTATAGGCCCCCTGCAGCCCCCGGATGAGCAGCAGGCGTGGCGGGATACGCTGACGCACTTTCTTGCCGAATCCACCGGGGCACATTAGATGGCTTCCCGGGCACGGGAAGATATGGATCGCTTCTGTATCGGCCATACCGTAAACCGACTCCTGTCTCTCGGCGAGCTGTACCGCTGACAACCAACTAACCGCATACCTAACACTAATAACACGATGAGTGACTTATCTGTAACTTCATTGCTTGTAAAGTTGATAACAGACCCCGGCTGTCGCCGGGGTAAATGGCAGAACTGGCATTTTCGCTGGCGTTTTTATCTGCGTAGCATGCTGTATCCGCTGACTACCCTCCGGTACTTACGTGCCCTGTGTGCGCTGGAGGATGCGGGGCGGTTACTGGACGTTCAGCCTGCACTGCCGGCCAAGCCCCACCGGCCCTACCTATACAGGGGAAACCGAGCCTGTACGCGGGCGCGGGCCGTTCTGGAGCATTACCATTTTGTGCAGAGTCTGCCGGAAAACGTTCGCCAGTGTCTGCAGGTTTTACGAGAAAACCCCATAGCCCGCCTGGAAGGTAAAGGGGGTGGGGTGGCAAATATTCTCTGTACGCCATGTGGTTTTGACAGAGAAGGGGAACTGATGCTGATACTGCGCTTTAACGGTACGGACATCACCCGCCTCTCGTTTTCCTTCATCCGCTGGCACGGAGAATATGTACTGTTTGTCGGTGGCCTGCAGGGCCCCGGCAGGGGAGAGAACGGCCCGGAGGTTATCCGGCAGGCCACCCGGGCATGTTATGGAATGTTCCCGAGGCGGGTGCTATGTGAAGCTCTGACGGTGATAGCCCGGGTCTGCCAACTTGACACGGTGGTGGCCGTCAGCGAGGAGAACCACGTCCTGCGGCAGCTGAGGTATTTTTACCAGAAAAGACGCCGGTTTGTGGCCCGCTACAGTGAGTGCTGGATATCTGTGGGCGGTGTCTGCCGGGAGGCGGGGTTTTATGTCCTGCCCGTTCCGCTGGCTCGAAAGGCTTTGGGGGATGTTTGCGCCCGGAAACGGGCGGAATACCGGCGGCGCAATGCCCTGCTGGACAGTATTACCCGGGAAATTCAGGTTCGCACGGGGAGCGGTGAATCGCCACAGGTTTCACAGACACCTCAGAGTCATTTAAGATGACTTAAAGAGAGGTGTCCATGAGCGGTAAGCGTTATCCTGAAGAGTTTAAAATTGAAGCAGTCAAACAGGTTGTTGATCGTGGTTATTCGGTTTCCAGTGTTGCGACACGTCTCGATATCACCACTCACGGTCTTTACGCCTG
>Ga0209795_10000095_pt1 | contig 86879 bp, 96 predicted proteins | sample AgamicOrMarz_FD_187166 | JGI IMG/M metagenome (GOLD analysis project Ga0209795, IMG submission 187166) | Agave microbial communities from Guanajuato, Mexico - Or.Ma.rz (SPAdes) (version 2) | ecosystem: Host-associated > Plants > Phyllosphere > Phylloplane/Leaf | place: Guanajuato, Mexico...
TATTCCCATTACAGCCCGCCGCGTGGTGACCTTCAGACCCGGACAGAAGTTAAAAAGCCGTGTCGAAAACGCAACGCCCAAAGCAGAGTAATATGAACTAACTAAAAAGGCCGCTTCTGCGGCCTTTTTTCTTTGTGCAATTGATTAAATCCGCCGTAAAATCAATATCATTACACGTTGATAACACATGCCTATGCTTGATTTCGCCCGCCAACAGCACCGCTCCGATATCCGCCGTCTGCTTCTGCTGGTGCTGCTGCTGACTGCCGCTACGGTCGTCAGCCTGTGCGCAGGAGACCGCTGGCTGGCCCCGCAAAGCTGGTTTAGCCCGGACGGGCAGCTCTTCGTCTGGCAAATCCGCCTGCCGCGAACGCTGGCGGTGATCCTCGTCGGCGGCGCGCTGGCCTTGTGCGGCACCATGATGCAGGCGCTGTTTGAAAACCCCTTAGCTGAACCGGGGCTTTTGGGCGTCTCTAATGGCGCGGGCGTGGGGCTGATTGCAGCCGTCATGTTGGGTGGGGGCGAACTCTCTGGCTGGGGAATTAGCCTGAGCGCCATTTTCGGTGCCTTGCTGATCACCGTCATTCTGCTGCGCTTCGCGCGGCGGCACCTTTCGACCAGCCGATTACTGCTTGCCGGGGTCGCGCTGGGGATCATCTGCAGCGCGCTGATGACCTGGGCGGTCTACTTTTCCACCTCCTTTGATTTACGCCAGCTAATGTACTGGATGATGGGCGGTTTCGGCGGCGTTGACTGGCGTCAGGGCTGGTTGATGCTCCTGCTTATCCCGGTCATGCTCTGGGCGTGCGTCCAGTCGCAGCCGCTGAATATGCTGGCGCTGGGCGAAACCTCAGCCCGCCAGCTTGGGATGTCGCTTGGACTCTGGCGCAACGTACTGGTGGTGGCTATTGGCTGGATGGTGGGCGTGAGCGTCGCGCTGGCCGGGGCAATTGGCTTTATCGGGCTGGTTATCCCGCACATGCTGCGTCTGTGCGGCATAACGGACCATCGAACGCTGCTTCCTGCCTCGGCCCTTGCCGGGGCGACCACGCTGCTGGTGGCCGATATCATCGCCCGTCTAGCCCTGACGGCAGCCGAACTGCCGATTGGTGTTGTCACCGCAACGCTGGGCGCGCCGGTCTTTATCTGGCTACTATTAGAAGCGAGTCGCTGAACTTGTTGATATTTAATATATAAATTCAATTCTTAAATGGGTTGGGGGCATGGTGGGGGCGCTTCACTAGATTTTCTCGTTCAACATGTCTACTTGATCATCGTTCATACGCACGATCCATTTTGAATAGACGGTATAAACCATACGCGCATTTTTATGCCCCATTTGGCTGGCAATGAACGATGGGTTTGCACCAGCTGATAGTAACCAACAGGCATATGTATGCCGTGTATGATAGGGGGAACGATACCTTACGCCTGCTTTACGCATGGCCCCTGGCCATGTCAGGTTAATCGTGCTCTGAGAATAATGCGTGCTCGTTTCCCCTTCATCATAATTGGGCATGAAGCAGAATCTTAACTTTTGCTTTTCAATCTTCCCGCGTTCGCGGTGATAAAAGTCGATCTCGGCAGGCTCCTTGTTACTAGTAAGCTCGAATTGCCTCGTTAACGCTTCCAGCGCCGGTTTTAACAGCTTTACTGTCCTTACCCCGGACTTTGTCTTTGGAGGACCAAATTTCTTTGTGAGCGTCATTGTACGCTTAACATGGACCTCACCCTTCACTAAGTCGACATCCTCCCAGGCCAAACCGGTCAGTTCACCATGGCGTAATCCGGTATAGACGGCAAACGTCCAGAGATTTAAATGCTGACCTTGCCAGTGCTTCGATAGCTCCTGAAATTCTTCTTTCAGCAATGGATCCGGATCGAGTTCAGATGTCTTCAGACTTTTTATGTTCTCAAAAGGTTTGTGCTGAATGTAGTTACTCTGGTGAGCGAAGCTAAGCATTCTGCACAACTGCCCCATGAATGCGTTAACCGTTCTGACGGTGCGCTGCCCATCAGTTCTGGCCTTAAATTCACCCTCGAGTAATTTCTTCCTGTACAGCAACATATCGTTTAGCTGTATTTCCTCGAGAGAAGTGTTTTTTCCGATAATCTTTGTTAAGAGCGTACTCACTGAGCGGGTGATCATCATCGTTGCTGGGCTGATTTCCACCTCTTTTACTGCATGATATGCGTCGCACAGTTCGCCAAATGATAAGACGCTATTGGCGGGAGTCGAAAACTTCTTAAGAGCTTTACTCTCCGGAAAGCGTTCTTCGTATTTGAATGTGCCCAGCTGAATTTCAGCGCATATCAGTGCCCTAAGATTACCGGCTTTCTTGATGTTCGAATTGTTTACCGCCCAGCCCTGCAAAACTTCCCTGCAACGAATATTCTTGTACTTGAATGATATCCTAAGTTTTCCGTTGTGAATTTCTACACCGGTAGGAAAGCCTGCCATTACGCGTCCTTAATGAAATGGTTTATTTTGGGGTAGTTGTACCAGGCAAGTCCTTTCTCAGACTCTGTTCTGCCATCAGCGGTAACGTATTTAAAGTGGATACCGTTAACCCAGGATTTAAGACGATAGCTCTTAATTTGCCCGCTGGAGAGACCTGTTTTTTCGATGAGCTTAGCCTCAACCATCCACTCTTCATTAAAAATTACCTGTGCCATAGTCCACCTCAGGTAACCGGCACGAGTATAAAAGTGCCGGTGTTATGACGTTGATAAATCGTTATCAAGCAACCTGTCCGGGAAGCGCGCGCAGGCGGCGCATGCCTGTCATTGCCGTTGCCACATAGCTCGCCTTGCGGTTCACCACCTCAACCCAGACCTTCACGCCTTCAACCTTCACCGTGTAAGTCTCTTTCATCTTGCTGCGCCCATAATCGCCGTATCTTTGCTGGTGGGCTGCCAGTGCGATGTCGCATGCCTGACGCGCTAAAGGGGATTGCCTACTGCCTCGATTGATCAGTCGCATATAGTCTCCTTGAGGGAGGGTTACCCCTCCCGGTCTCGTTAGGCCGCGTATTCCGGTTTCATATCCGCCAAGGTGATGCTGAACTGATCGTGTAGTTCATCACCCAGGTGACGCTTCGAAGATGCCAGCACGCGCTCGGCTTCCGCGAATCGTTCAGCGGCATTCGGTTCGTCGGGCTGGGGCAGGGAGTTGATAGCCGCTTCCACCTTATTGCGAGCATCAACAAGGTAGTAACGCTTCACCGCTTTGTTTTTCAGCTCAGTGAACAGGGCGGATCCAAGCGTCGCTTTAGCGGTTTCGATGTCGGCGCGCACCGCTTTGGCGCTATCCACATCCTGAGCTTCTTCGATGCGGTTGCGGAACTCGTCGGCCAGATTTTCGATTTTGGCAGCTGGTCCCTCTGCGCTTTGCGTAGTTGTTGTGTTCTCGCTGGCGATTTCAGTCAAACTGATGTGCTGTGCTGCGGCAGGGTTCACCTCCCGCTCTTCACGGCGATCATCAAGTTCATCCGGTGTGTAAACGCCCAGAATCACATCCGGGCAGAACAGACGGGCCCAACGCTTCACTGCGAGATATGCAAGCTGCTGACGCGGGTCGTCAGCCCAGAGCGTGGAGTTACGGGTGCGTGCCTGAGCCAGCAACAAATCAAGTTCTCTCGGCTGCTCTTCACCTTTCAGGGTTGCGCGGATAATAATGCCGATTCCTGCTTCGTCAGCCATGGTCCAGCCCGGGACGCGGTACTCACCTTTTTCGCCTTTACGGATATGGAATTTCCCTACAACCTTTTCCCATGGCCCGTACCACTCATATTCAAAGCGGCTGGTCAGTACGCCGCTGCGTGAAATGACGGCATTAACGAGCTGCGCTTCGTATCCCAGTACACCGTTAATCAGGTGCGTCTTCTGTGCCACGGCGAATGGATTCATCTGCCACTGCGCCGCTTGCATCGCTACAGCCATGCAATCGGCCTGATTACCCTGAAGATGCTTAGGAACAGTCGCGGTGCCCTGCGCCATAATCTGCGCAAACGTGCTGATGGCGTTCAGGTATTGAGAATCGAACAGTGCCACGTTGGAATTGATAACGGTGTTCTGATCAGCAACGGTAACGTTGGTATTTTGCATATATCCCCCTTATGCCTGAGTACGCAGCGCTTCAAGGCGGCGCAGGTCGAAGTCGTTCAGTTCGTCGGTGTAGTCGGCAGTGATTGGTGCTGGCCATTCACCTGTGTCGAATCCGGTTGCGATAGCGCGCATCGCTTTGCGGTACTCGAGCATGCCCAGTTCCAATAATTCAGCAGATGCCTCGATGATGGCGATCCAGTGGTAGTTCTCGTCTTTGTTGACGAAAATCCAGAAGAACTGATCCAGCGCCGCGGTTTCGCAGTACATGGCCGCGCTCAGGTGATAGTCGCGGTCAATGATTTCCCGGTGCAGTCTGGTGCGCAGGCTTTCCTGCTTAACGTTCCACATGCTGATGGTTTTCAGGTCCGCGCCGATACGCACACCGTCAAGGTCGATCTCCAGGTCAGGGCGCACACGAACTTCCAGACCGGTCTCCTCGTCAAAGCCGAAGTAGCTCACCTCGACGGCGCGGCTCGGGTGGGTTAGCAGCATGCCGGCGGTCGGGTGCGAGAGCAGTGCTGACTGAATCGCCTGCGCAGTGGCAAGTTGCTGGCGGGTAACCAGCACTTTCCCTTCCGGGTTATCGCGCCACGCATCGAGCAGTTCGTCGGCGAACACGGCATCTGGTTTGACTGCCTTCACGGCCTGAATCAGATCGGCCTTCGTGCCAGAGACTTTCAGCGGCTGAGGCTTCTGAGCTTCCTGTGCGACCAAGTCAGGATTGATAATCGCAAGTTGTTCGAGTAGCGCGTCGCGGCTGCCGCTGGTTTTGATCTGCGCTGGCAGGGTGGCGTTGTACTCTTTGATGCACGCCTTCATTGCTGTTGCCGTCTGCTTCTGGTCTGCATCGATACGCTGGAAGTCAGCTGGTAGCGCCATATAGTTCTGCGCCGTTTCTTCCAGGCTAGCGCCCAGCGGCACCTGCACTGGCAGAGTGGCGTTGTACTCTTCCAGCAGCGCTTTGATATCGTCAGCACTAAGCAGCGCTGGCAGGGCAGCGTTATGCTCGTCGATGAACGCGCGGATCGTGGCAGTCGTTGTGAATGCGCCTTCCGGGATAACCGGTTCAACGCTGAATTCTGCATCAAGTTGTTCAGGCTGCAACGCCAGTGCATGCACCAGGTTGCCCATGTCCAGCACAGCGGAGCGCTCTTTAACGATGGTTTTCGCAACGTGGCGCGCATTGAAGTACATCAGCGAAACGCGCGCATCTTTCACCTGGGTGGAACTGATGCCGTTGGCGGCGTGGTAAACCTCGTTCGGCAGACCTTCATAGCGGCCAGGCTCGAAATAAGCAGGATATTCAACAGTTGGTTCTATCTGCTGCAGTTCTGGCTCGATTTGTGCCTGTTCTGGCTCATTTCGGTGTGCTGGATCGCTATTCTGGCTGGCAGAATCTATTTTATGGTCAACGCTCGCCTGTTCCTGATGCGCCAGGCTTGGCGCGGCAGCGGCCAGTATCTCTGCCGGAGCTACGGTAACTGCTTGCGTATCAGTTGCATCAGCGCCTTCGCCTGGTTGTACCGGATCAGTATTTTCGCCTTTCTCTGGCTGAGTCGTTTCCATCTGCACATTGCTGGTGGTCTCCGCTGCGTTTTCCGTTTTTTCGACTTCATTTGAGGAGGTATTGATGCCCGGATCGGTAGTTCCACCCATCAGGGTATCGATGGAGAAAATTCCGCCGCCGAGATTTTCAACCTTCGGTTGTTCTGCTGGAGCCTTCGCCTCAACAACTGGAGCAGGTAAGGGCAGCAGCTCAACCGCAGAGTTAAATTCAGCCGTCATGGTTTTATTCACAAACTCAAGATGAGCCGCTGGCGCATGATGAATGTTTTCTGGTGCGATGCGGATCAGGTTGAATATGGCCGCGCGGTTTACCGACAGAACCCCAGGCTGATTGCGCAGGATGGCGCTCCATGATTTCCATGGTTGTTCTTTTTTCGCCACTATTTCTTTGGCGCGACGTAAAACGCTGGAGGGGATTTCAAAGTGATGAAAATCCATAGGCAGCAGGGCGCATGCGATCTCCAGATCGAGAGTGTCCAGCGTGTGGTGTGCGCCTTCGCCGCGGTCGGTAACATAACCGCCGTCGGCATTGGTGCCAGAATCAGTTCGTTGCACGCTGCTAATTCGGTTTCCGGCAGCCCATTCGCGCGCCAGGATGCCACGGTCAATGTAATCAGTCGCCGCCCAGATTCTGGTGAATTGGAGAACCAATGCGAGTTCGTGACGTTTCTTCTGGCTGAAAACTTTGCGAATGGCGTCGGTGTAACGCCACAGGTCTTTGGTATCGTAACCCTTAATCTCGTCGCAGTTTTCTGCCGCCAGCAGCAGGTTCTGAACGTAGCTGTTGTCAGTGTCCATCTCCATCGCGCTGATAGCTTCGTACTCTTCGCGGGTTACATGATGGCGAATCTGGTCCGCTGTCAGTTGGGACAGCAGTTGTTTACGGATCGGCATTCTGCACACTGGATAGCGGGTATTTTCATCGTCGTGCTCTTCGATCTGGATACCGCCATCAACTGGGAGATCCTTCCCGGTTGTATCGCCGGTGTTGCTGGTGCTTTTTGATTTGAGCAGAGAAAGCTTACCGTCTTTCCACTCTGCCACTAACTGATTGCGGTCTCCGGTATCTACTCTCAACCAGTCGGCCATGAAAGCAGCAAGCAGCTTTACTTCGTGCTCTTCAACTGGCGCGAATACCTGCTTAATAGCCTGAACCAGTTTCCACTCAGCGTTCAGGCTGAGTTCGGCAACCTCAGGGATTTCGCTCTTCGCCAGCAAGAGGTTCTGAAGATAGGTGTTGCCTTCGTCCAGAGACATTTCGCTGGCAGCCAGCTGCTGCTCTTTACTGATATGCGTCTGATATTTGTCGCTGGTCAGGTGGAAGGCAAAACGGACCGCTGGAGTGCGGTTTTCAAGCGTGACACTATCGTCGGTAGTTTCGACGTTAACGGTCGTTTCCGGTGCGGCAGTGTTGTCCACGACTTCAGGCGATTCAGCACCAGCCTTTGGCAGCCAGGTGCGTCCGTCTTCCTGCAGTTCGTAGCGCTCGCACCAGGTGTAATCCACTGCGCCTTCTTCCGGCAGGTCGTTATATACCGGTAAATCGGTGCGGATCGGTTTGGCGTAGTCTTTACCGCGGCCAGTTTCTTCAATACCTGCTTCTTCCAGTGCTACATCGAGTTGGAGATTGGCGCGCGCGGCACTTTTCGCAGTGAACCAAATCACCGCATCTTTTTTGCCAGACTTCTGACTGGCTTTAAGCAGATGGAAAAATTCCATGTCAGATCCTCATTTTTGGATGTAAGATCCCCGGGCCAGAGATAGCGCCCATTGGGTGTGTTTTTGGTTTGGTATAAATTCCGGTGTAACTTTGGTCGGTGGCACCGGACGTGAATCCCGCCTTGCGCGGGGTTTTCGTTATGCTTCGTGAGCCATCTGGTCGAACGAAGCGCAACGTACTGAACAGTAATCGCGTTGTTCGCGTTTCAGCTGCGAGCCGTGGATGAAGAGCAGTTCGTTTTTAACTTCCTTCCCTTGCTCGACCGGCTTGCGGCAGTACGCGCATTTCTTTGCATCACACATCTGGATTCCCCTTCTGCGCCAGCAGGTAACATAAACGGCGAAGAATCACCTCAAATAACTTCAGTTTTACGGCCTGTTGCCGGGCTGGTTTGCGTGCGAAATCAATCACCATAGGACTCCAGTCCGCCAGAGAGAACGCCTCGGATTTTCTGAATCTCGCTACGTGCAGTATCTCGCTGTTGATGCATGAATTGCTTAACAAGAGATAAAGCCCCTAGGACCGCTTCTTGATCTGGGCTCTTCATGTGTTCTGCTGCGGAAATTACTGCTACACGAGCTAATTCAAGGTTTTCGAGACCCGAGAGAACCTCAGATTCGATACTTGCGAATCCTGCATACTTAGTTGCTAGTTTCAGTGCGTCTTTCATTTCACCCTCTTTGCCTTTTCGCCGGCCAGCGGAACGTTTATCACCTGACAACGATGCGGTTGTTGTCGATGTGGATAACAATACAAATAATATTTACATCACGCAAGTGGATTGAAATGAAAATTTTCAATTAAAGGTATGGGAATGCAGCCAAGCTATTGGCTGCAATGAAAAAAAAGATGTGATTTTTACTTATGAATGCTTTGGATGATGTTGGAAACATCATCTTTGAGGAGATCTAGCTCTTTAAGCGTGGCTTTAGCGTGAACGATGAGTCGAAGTTTTTCAGCTTCAGGCATTTGGTTGAACAATGAGAGCAGCGCGGCTTCTTTTTCATCCAGCTGTCGTGGGGGTTCATGCATGCTCAGGTCATCATCACCAGCATCCGGGGGCATAAAAAACCAATGCTCTGGTTTACCTGTGACCGCAGCAAGGCGTTTCAACCTTTCTCCCCGGGGAGCTGACTCACCTTTAGCCCATTGCTGTACTGCCTGGGGAGTAACCATGGCTCTCCTGGCTATGTCAGACATGTTCCAGCCGAACTCATCTTTAATGAGTTGAAGACGGTAGGCGAATGCTTCATGAGGTGCTTTTTTCATGACATTCATTCTACAAGGTAGCCTTTCACAGTGCATTGCAAAGATTATTTGTATTCGTGATTGAAAATATTATTTTCATGTTGTAATCTCAGTTTTCATTCAAAGAGGGCTGGATATGACCAAATCAATTAAACAGAGAGTTTGTGCTGTCATGACTCAAACAGAGATCGCCAAGAATCTTGGCACAACCTCTCAAGCTGTAAGCCTTTGGCTAAATCATGAGGTTCCCGCGCATCGAGTGCTCCCTATGTGCAAGTTATTGGAATGGAAAATCACGCCTCATGAAGTTCGTAGTGACATTTACCCGAACCCAACTGACGGCCTACCGAATCTGGAGTCCTGACCATGCACGCCATTTCATATCAACAAAATACCGGATTACCTCTGGCGGCGATGATAAATCGCAATCAGCCAAGCCTGACAGATGAGCATGAACAGATCCGCGATGCCGTTCGTGCCTGGGCCGCGTCACTGGATAACCAGGATGTCGTTGCGGGGATCATCGTTGAAGAGTGGGAGAGACAGGGAGGCACCGGGCTGGATTTTCCCGAAGACCTGAGCCGCAAACGTCAGAAACTCTTCCGTTGGCTCGACGGTGATACGGATTATGCGCGCAAAAACATCAGCCTGCTGTCGACCGCGATCGTCGCCGTTCTCCCACTTGAATTCCGTGGTCGCCTGGTACCTCAGGACTGCTTTATGACGCGGTATGCAGCGATGGAGAAGGAGATGGGTGAAGCGAAACGCGCGGTAATTCTAAGGGCACCACAGCATCAGTTGGTGAAAGAGGTGAGGGAGGGCATTGAGCATCTGCTGGCGCTTCTGCCAGGGGAGGCTGTTGTTCAGGTTCTGAGTGGTCTCGCGGTCATGAGCCCGGGCGTCATGTGAGGTGCGCAGTGAATCATGTCGAATCTAAGGTGAAAGCCGCGGTGCACGAACACCAACGGCTTTCGGGTGCAAAAACAGGACGTAATTGCGAGGTCATTATGACAAACGCATGTATTAAACACCAGGCTAAAGGGGCATAGCATGTCAAATGTCGCTTATGCCGATTTTGCGGCGCGTACCGCCGTCAGGAGCAACCGGATGGAGAACCAGAAGACCGGATTCATCCCGTTGTACCGGAGTGTACTGAAGAAGCCCTGGGCGAAAGATGTATTCCTGCGCACGCTGTGGGAGAACCTTCTCATGGCTGCGGCACGTCAACCCTATACGGCTACCTTTAAAGGCCGACAGTGGCCGCTACAAACCGGACAACTGGTAACTACAACGGCCGATTTAGGGCTGAAATTATGCGACCGGGAAGGGAAGCCGAGCAGTCGTCACGCTGTGGACAGAATGCTTGATGTTTTCGAGCGCGAAGGAATGATTTCTCGTTCTGGAGAGAAGCGAAAAGGCACTGTGATAACCATCACAAATTATGAGCAATATGCTCAAAAAACGGACGATTTACCCGCGCAATTCCCCGCGCATAACGGCGAGCATTTCACCGCGCATGACGAAGCCAGTAATGGCGCGGCTTGCGAGGGTCATGCCGCGCATTTACCCGCGCATAAGGCCGCGCAATTCACCGCGCATCATGAACAACAATGTAATAACAACAATATAAATAATAAGATCTCTTCGTCTCGGAATTCTGAAGAATCCCGAAACGAGGCGACTCAAAAACTCCTCTCTCGTCACCCGGAAGCTGCTGACGGAATCTATACCCCGTCAGGTAAGTCATGGGGAACTGCTGACGATCTCAAAGCCGCTCGCTGGATTCATTCTCTGCGCCTGACGGTCAATGCCAGTCTGAGCGAACCGAAGTGGGTCGAATGGGCTAACACAATCCGCCTGATGCGCGTCCAGGACAACCGTACACACTTCGAAATTTGCGATCTGTTCAAGTGGGCCAACAAGGATGATTTCTGGAAAGACAACATCCTGAGCCCTTCAAGCCTGCGCAGGAAGTGGGACGACCTAACTACTAGGCGCTTGCGCAGCGGTGGACAGACAACGAAGTCCACTGCGAAGGGCAAGATCGATTTCAACAACACAGACTGGATAAACGGGGTGTTCGATGAAAAATCTTTCTGAGCAGATGGTCAGCATAGACCGTGAAAATTTTGCGCGCGTAGCACGCGGTATGCCGGAGTTGCAGGATGCGCAGGACACGCCCGCTGAGCAGACCGCAGAAATCTTCAACGCACTGTTTAGCGCCTTGCGTGCAGCATTCCCGGCCAGTGTCCATAGCTTCAACGACCAGTCTGAGTTTGACGAACTGCGCCGCCAGTGGGCTCTGGCATTTCGTGAAAATGGGATCACCACCATGGAACAGGTGAACGCCGGGCTGCGTGCCGCACGCCGCCAGGAAAAACCATTCCTGCCATCTCCAGGACAGTTTGTCGCCTGGTGCAAAGCGGAGGACAGTGCCGCTCTGGGGCTGCCTGACCAGAATGAACTCGTTTCGCTGGTGTATGAATACTGCCGCAACCGGAGCCGCTACCACGACGCAGAGTCCTATCCGTGGCCGGACTATGACATAACACCACACACCGTGAAATTCCGTGCCTGTTACTGGCTTGTAACCACGCTGTACCAACAGATGCGTTCCGCAGGCCTCAGCGATATGGAGCTGAACTGCAGAGCAGCTGAGGAACTGGCGAAGATAATTAAACGTATACGCCATGGGGAAGAGCTTCCCGAACCGGTTGCGCGTCTCCCTGTGCTGGGTGGCAAGCCGCTGACGCGAGAGCAGAACATGTTACGGGTGCAGGAGATTCGGGAGAAATTCGGACTCAAAGGCGGGAGGGGATGACTATGGCGAGCAAAAACCTCTGGACGATTATCCACGCCATCCAGCGCAGCGGGGAGATAACTCCACGTCAGATACGACACCTGCTGGGCTGCGACAGTAAAAAGGCTTGTCGACTGCTGGAGCATCTTGTTTCGGTCAGCGCGGTGAAAAACATCGGTCAGCGCAGACACCCGGTCTATGTGATGCAGCCAGGCGGCGAAATGCGCATAAAGCCGTTGCCGTTGGTACGTCAGAAACCCAGCGTTGCTGTGTCGCCAAAACTGGCTGGGCGATGGATTCCAAAAAAACAGCGGGAGTTCGAGAGTATTACTCCCAATAAACAGGCGGATACCGTGCGCAGTTGCACAAACGGAATATTTCAGGAGTGCCGCAACAGCGCGGCAATGAAGCGAGTATTGATGGTTTGGGGGAGGGTAGGGGTATGAGTAAGCAAGAATTAACTGAAGTGATCGTGACAAAGTACGCGCTTTCAAAAGGTCCGTTTAAGGTTCTAGCCGAAGTATCTCATGGCGGATCAATGGCTTCTTACAAACTTCCTGGGTTCTATATGGCGACTGCTCACGGTAAGGACTTTTGGCTTAATGAAGCTGATGCCTTATCTGATTGCGAGCGTCGTCGATTAGCGAAAATTAAGTCTATCGAGAAGCAAAAAAAGAAACTCGAAAGCATGACTTTCCTCATTGAAGGAGCCTCCTAATGAGCAACATCGACAAACTACCGTATCGCGCTGACGGCGGCGATATATGCACTGGCCGCCTCAAAGAAATAGCGGACAACCCGTACGGTGACGAAGAGAAATGCTGGCTGGCTAAGCGGGTTCTGGCGTTGCTGGATGAACTGGAAGCCGATGGACAGCAGATCAAAACTTTAGAAAGCCGGAATCGCAGCCTGGATGGAATTATTGCTACAGCAGAGATGCGCATTGCAGAACTACAAGAGCACCGTAAAGCTGAAAGCTTCGAGGTTATTTATCAGTGTGAATTCTGCCACCATGACGGTAACGGTGATCTGCAATGGCACTGGGAAGACGTGAACAAGGAGTTTTATGACCAGTATGACGTTGGTCGCCGCGGTAAACGCCGAGTTCTCTACACCGCTCCGTCTGCGCCGGTAGTACCGCAAGATTCGGCTGTTGAGTCGTTAGCAACTGACCTGATGAAGAGGATCGATAGAATAACTGGTGAGCGTCACAGTGTCGCCACACTAAGTGCTTTGCGGGTTAGCATTGTAGAAGCCTGCCGCGCCGCCATGCAGTCAGTGGCAACGACGAAGGAGGTGCGATAGTGGATCCTTTGCTCGAGTAAGCCTGGCGTCGTGTTACTGAACCCGAAAGACTGCTACTGGTTGAAATCATGGAAATTGTATGGCCAGCCGAGGTTGGCATGGCCTCTGCGCTTCGTGTGATGGAGCGCTAGCGCTTTGCGATGCGGGACACAGTGGAAAAATATCTCCGCGTAACAGTGGAGCGACGTGGTCTTGTTGGCCACGGATGCTGCAGTATCGTCCATTTTTATCGCACAGTTATCGGCATTTTTTAATGACATTAGAAGTATTGAAGTATTGCACTATATTGATTACAGTCTGACAGGTTGGCTGAATAAACTTTTAGGTGGGGCAAATGGAAAGGACTACTATGGAAGTGCATAATAAAATCGGTAAGAAAATGTTGAAGGTGCTAGTGTTTGCAGTCATACCTTTAGTATTGCTATTTATTATTAACTTTACTTCTTATTTTTCGGTGTTATTTAATGGATTAAAAGATTTTTTTTCATATTTACCGAATGTCATATCTTCGCACAATGTCCCTTTGAGTGCCGCCATGGGAGCATATGTTAAAACCGCTCCATTAATAGCAATCGTATTCTTTTTTTATTATCATGGGTTAATGTCCGTTAAGAAAGGTGTAGCAGTAAGTGCACTAATTTCATCATTACTCATGTACTATATTTTTTATGCGGTGATAGCCTATTTAACTATTCTTTCCGACCATGACATAGCCAATGCACGCAAGTGGATTTGTTTGTTTTCTGAAAATGATTTTCTTTTGATGATTTTCTATATGGCTATGTACGCAGCAGTCTATATCCTTACTGTTATGCTTCTGTGGTTTAGCGTCGGCGTGGTAAAAGAGTTGAAGCAGAGAGGCTAGAAGCCTCTCTGTTTTTTTACCAAGCTGCTTTAATCAGTTGTGAGTTGACTTTCTCAGCAACTTTATCATCAATCAAAGATGCGACGTAGACAATGCCCAAAGTTCCCGCGACTAATGTCACAGTTGCGGGAAGTGAGCCTGCGATTAAAAATGTCGAGACAATTCCGCTAAGTACTGCTAGAGCCAGAGCGGATGTAATTCCACTCAAAACCCAAGACTCAACTTCGAGAATGAGTGGACCCCATTTGCCAGTTTCATATCCGATGATACTTTTTTCAGCAACTTTTTCGACCTTAGAAAGCCAACCCGCGACAGAGAACGCTTTGCTCAGGTTTGCAAGTTTACTGGCCATGTTGTTTCGGTCAATGCTTTTCCATGCATTGATAAGAGCGGTTTTATCTGCTGCGCTAATTTTCATATTTGGGTTAGCGGTAAGCCGATTCAAAGTCTTCATGGCATCGTTAAAGCTACGAATATTTTTACCTTGGAAATTTCTTACATTATCTGCTATTTCCTTGGCTAAAGATTTGAATTTGGCACTTGCTATGCCGCTAATTTTTTCACCGGCATCTTGAATAAGATCGGCGGTCTTCATAAGTAGTTCTTTTTCAGTGATTTTCTTTGCGTTTGCCTCGTCGACGAGCTTCTTATCTTCGTCAAGCATCATTTGAACTTTCTTTCTCAGCTCTCCTTTGACTTTATCAGGGATAGCGCCTTTAGCCTTGGTTTCTTTATACATATTTACCAAGGCCTTGCGAGAAATACGGTCCGAGTAGAGCTTGGCTGCACGTTCTTCTACGGTTGCCGGGCCCCGCGGTTTACTTTCATTAACTACATTAGAAATGATTCCGTCAATGCCGCTTGAAGTGCCAGAGTTATTTGATGAGCCAGCCCCTGTAAGTTTATGACCTGTCTCCAAATCACCAAAAACTACCTGCCCCCCAGAATATCTCAACCCAAACAACATGCCGCTCAACTGAAGTGTGCTTGCTTGTTCGACATCAATATTATCAATGGAGATACTAAGTGTACCAGTCGGTGATAAACCTAAGAGATGTACTTTCGCGGATGGGTTAATAGCTTTAACTGCAGTCAATAATTTTGACAGTTTGTCACGTACGACCGGGTCAGATTGAACTGCTGCAATTTGCTTTGCCTGTGGAGTTGAAGGTGAGTTGTTTCTATCATTGTTTCCGCTGTTACCTTCAGGGCGTGGTGACTGATTGCCTCGTTCAGAACTCCAGTTTGTACCATCACCAAAATTAGTAGCCATAATAATCTCCTTTTTTACATAGATAATGTGCTAACTTTCGACATTAACCATATCCAAATACTGGACTCACAATTCTTTGGATAGGGAAAATTAACTATCAACTGGAATAATAAGTCAACTAACATAACTGTTTATCCATACAGTTGTTTGGATAATACGCCTGGCTATAACCTTGTCAACTCCAAAATGCGTAAAAAATCTAAAAATCTCGAATCCGTTACAAAATCTGATTTATGCGAATTTTCCATGGTGCCTGAATAAATCTGAGTGCACGTAAGCTCAATAAGAGGAACCACATAACGTTTTTCTTCGTTGTAATGGGGCTGTGATTATTTAACACCATATAATACTTATACGGACGTTTAGAGCTCCGATTTTGTTATACTTACAACGGCGAACAGGGCTTGGATAAGAATATAGTACTGCAGGTTAAACGTTAACGGTTGCGTTACCTTGAATTACTCTTTTGACCAATACCCTGGGGACAGTGCCTTTAATTGTCTTAAAGATGTAGTCAGTGGTGAGATGTGAGAGACAGGAATTGCTCACTCATGACCTGTGTAGGAAACTTAATATTTTTCATATATATATTCAGTATAGGTTCTGAAGAATTTAAGCATGTAATTGTTCTTCAGCCACATCAAGTGATTCTGTTCATAAGCGAAAATGAAATGTGAGGTAAATTTGATTAATGCCTTTTCCAGCACTTTGAAGTTAACTGGCATGTGCAAGACAAACTGCCTGTACGCTGGAGTAATGCTTACCACTCCCTTTCCTTGAAGTACTGTAGTTAAAATCTAAAAAAATCTTTAAAAACAATAAGATGATTTCATGGTGTTTCCCCGCTTTAAGCCGAGTGAAACAGCGATTTCGGAATGAAAATTAACGATTCGTGCTGTTAAAGCATTGATCATTTTTATACATGGGTGTACTGTATATTCATACAGTTAAGTCGGCGAGGATAATCATGAAAGTTGAGTTAACCATTGATACAACTAAGAAAAATCCAGATGGAGCAATGTCAGCGCTGGAAAAAGAATTATTGAAAAGGCCCCAAAATCAGTTCGAAGATTGCAGTTCGGTTGTCCGAAATACTGGTTCGGATGGGTCGGGTGTTTATAGCGCAGCAAAGGAAGCTAAGAACACGGTTGAAGGGATACTCCAGGAAACCTGGGAAAGTGCAGACGACCAGTTCTATTAAGGTTTTAAACAGGGGTAGCGCGCATTTTCAGAATACCGCAATTTGCGAATCCCATTGATGCTGCTGCCGACAATTTCTAATCGCGTCTGTATGTCGCTCAGGGGGATTACGTGGGGGGTGTAGCTCAGTCAGATCTACGAGTGACCATAACCGATGGAAAAGGAAGAGAGCTGCTGACCTTCAGAATGGGGGCAGAAGAGCGATATATAATTTCCACCAACGACAATTCCATAACTCATAGAAAATTAAGCAGGGATGATCGTTACTGGTCGAAGGAAACTATTATGGAAGTTGTTAGGGAAATGGCTTCTAAAAATTGACTTGTCACTACGTACACAATCATAATTCTTGAGCTGGCCTGAACAACCAGCAACCTGACCTCGATGCGCCACGGAGTGAATACCATGGCGCAGTTACAACTCATTAAACAGTCCTCAGGGATCCTGATCCCGGCTACGCCGGAGAGCAGCGATTTACTGCAATCAAAAATTAAGCTAGGCGCCGTGCTGGTGGCCGACTTTAAACAGGTACGCAATCCTGCGTTTCACCGCCGCTTTTTCGCTCTGCTGAATCTGGGCTTCGAATACTGGGAGCCTACCGGCGGCGCTATCTCCTCCAACGAACGCAAGCTGGTTACTGGCTATGCCAAATTCCTCGCCTCATACGGTGGGAACGAAGGTGCGCTGCTGGATGCCGCTGAGCACTATCTTGAGCAGGTAGCGAGCCGTCGCGTAACAAACGGGATCAGCCTCTGTAAATCCTTCGATGCCTACCGCGCCTGGGTGACGATTCAGGCCGGGCATTATGACGCTATAAAACTTCCTGATGGCACCCTTCAGAAACACCCACGCAGCATCTCATTCGCGAACATGGACGAAATCGAGTTCCAGCAGCTCTACAGAGCCGCGCTTGATGTCCTCTGGCGCTGGATATTGTCAAAAGCGTTCAGAGACCAGCGTGAGGCGGAGAACGCCGCTAAACAACTCATGAGCTTTGCGGGGTAATGGGGATGAAGTACACCTGGTTTCATCATACCGATTGCACAACCCAGCAGGCCGAAGAACTGATTAAGCGTTACAAAGCACGCGGCATCCGAGTCGAGCGCAGCCTCAACCAGGATTATGTTACCTGGACTGTCAGTGCATATCTTCCGACCTCAAAAACACCAGCGCGCCCGGATAGTCGATGGCGTAACCGGATGTGGGGGTAAACGTGAAGACATATAAAATCACTTTGCCCTGGCCTCCGAGCAACAACCGGTATTACCGGCACAACCGCGGGCGCACGCACATTTGCTCTGATGGCGTCGCGTATCGCTATGCGGTAGCCACTGCGATCCGAAGCGCCCGGCTTAATATCCTAACGGCTGCATCACTCAAAATCCTTATTGAATGTCACATGCCTGACCGCCGGCGCAGCGACCTGGATAACCTGCAAAAAGCTGAATTCGACGCTTTGACCAGTGCGGGGTTCTGGCTGGATGACTGCCAAGTTGTGGATTATCGCGTTGTGAAAATGCCTGTCGTTAAGGGCGGAAAGTTAGAACTCACCATTATCGAGTTGGAGACTGCATGAATCTCGAAAATACACTTAAATATCACTTCGCCAGATCGACAATGATTAGCGACTCTCCGCGTGCTACTGCATCAGACTCATTAACCGGAACGGATATAATGGCTGCCATGGGTATGACGCAGGAACGGGCCGCTATAGGGTACAGCGCATTTCTTGGGAAGATGGGTATCAGCAGTAACGATCGGGATAGGGCGATTGAGTTGCTGACCCAGTACGCGTTGACTAAGTGCGATCGGGTTGCTGCGCTTCGCAAACTGGATGCCAGGGTTAAGCCATTAGTAATGCACCAGTTGGCCACCTTCGCGTTCGAGGACTATTCCCGCAGCGCCGCCAGCGTGAAGCAGTGCGATGGCTGCAATGGGGAAGGGTTCATTGATGCCGAAGTATTCAGCATGAAGTCCCACACTCCGGCAAAAGAGAAGAAATTCGTGAAGATGTCTTTGCACATGGGTGTCGAAAATATTCGCCCTTCCGAGTATGAGGTGCGCAGGCAGGTCAGGGAGGTAGCGCGCGTTCTCTGCCCTCAGTGTAAGGGTAAGAAGGTTGTTAGTTGTGCCTGTAGAGATTGTCATGGCCGCGGAAAAGCAATTAATCAGGTTCTTACGGAACAGCAGGGCGTTCCGGTACTGGCTGATTGCAGGCGCTGTGGTGGGCGTGGCTACGAGCGAATCCCTTCCACTGAGGCTTACGCCGCGATGTGCCAGATAACGGGTGCAATCAGCCTCAATACTTGGAAGAAGTCTGTTAAGCCATTCTACGATCAGCTTATCACCAAGTTTGACATCGAAGAGGCGTGGGCTGATGCACAGCTCAAGCAGATAACAAAATAGGGCGTGAATTTATCGTGAGCTATTTACTTTTCCCGAAACTGTGTTAAATTTGCTTTAACGATGGGTTATTGCCTTCGTTTAGGCCCTGCGGTTAATCCCGCAGGGCTTTTTTATATTGCTTTGGAATATCGTTCATTTCGTCTACACAATTGATACGGATCATTTACATATTGAGTGCTAATGTTAAATATGTAGGTTCATCAATTGGAGGAATGATATGAAAAATGCACTACTAGGGACTGTATTGGCTTTAACAGTAGCAACCTTTGGCGTATCTGCAGCTGATATGATTTCCAAGGACGAAGCCCATCACTTCAAACTTGAGTACATTGGTAACGTATCTGTCGGTGCCTCAGGCGGACAAATTTCTTCACCTTCGGATCTTCATAAACAACTCTCAAAATTGGCAGATGAGAAGGGCGGGAAATACTACGTCATTATCGCTGCTCGTGAACATGGCCCTAACTTTCAGGCCGTGGCGGAAGTATTTAAATAACTTAAACGGCTGACTTTGAAACCCGCTCTGGGCGGGTTTTTATTGACTTGTTTTAGCTCAGCTAGTTTAAGCGTGTGACTCATAATCGCCCGGTCGCTGGTTCAAGTCCAGCAAGGGCCACCAAACCGCCACTAGCTCATCGGGAAGAGCGGCAACCCAGGTGTTGTGGTACGGGGTTCGAGGCTCCGGTGGCGGACCACTGCAGACTTAGCTCAGCAGATAGAACACCTGACTTGTAATTAGTGTGTCACCAGTTCGATTCTGGTAGGCGGCAACATAATGCGGGCACTATATGATTGCTATGACCTAATAAGCCTTCCAGTTTGATAAGAGACCTATACAGGGACCAATATTGGTGGCTTGTGGACCAAAAGATAAAAAATACAGCCCCAATATAATTTAGCACGTTATTATGAGTTGTCTCGTTTGTAACAACAAAGGCCTATACGGCAAGTATTTGGACAGTTTGAAAAAATCTTGTTGTTTTTCGGGCAGTTTAGGCTGGATATTAATATTGACCACAGTGATGGGGTGAATGGCATTATATGATATATTGCATGCTTTTGATATTCTGAAGCCCTGCAAATACCTTCGTTGATAGTAGTTATCTCATCTCCAGGTAGAAAATGTATATCCCCACTGTGCCAGAGCACCAGGTTCATTTTGTTGGTAGAGGTAATCCAAGAAAATACGGTGCCGGTCGATGGGTCAATTAAACTATCAATTACAATCCACATATTCTCATCCTTAGTAACCTTAAGGGCTTTCTTCGTTTCACTTAAGTATATCTCCTAACATATTGAAAAAGATCGACATTTTTTATGGGATCGACTTGCGGTAGGAAGCGCTGGAACTAAGATGATGAAACTTAAGAAACCACTGATGCTCTATCATCGTTGATGGTGTGCTGGTAGCCGGGGTGATTGCTCAGCTCTGGCCGCTGATTAAATCCAGTAAATTACACTGAGTAAAAGGTCATTTCTGATAGCCTTTGACACAGTGAAAGTTTCACATGGAGTGCTATATTTAAAGTGGCATTCGATAATGCTCTCGATACTTCAAAACACTTGGCGTGGACACGCCTAACACGCAGAGACAACTGCATGACCCCTGACCAGCAACTCCTTGCTGGTCTTTTTTTCGTGTTGAGATAATTATTGACGGCGTGAATGCTTGAGAAATAAATTATGTATGTGGTGAATCCTTTCTAAGCGAAAGGGCGTCCAGTCAACTGCATTTGCATGTATGCACGCGCCTTTACTGACTGGGGTAAGGGCACCGGGAGGCACCCGGCACCACGTTATTTCTGCAAAATCTTATCCCAATGGAAGGGGTTGAAGTGATAAAGTTTAATTCATCTGTATTTGCATTTTTCCTCCTGTCAGGTTGTAGTTCTGAGGTTGTTATCAGTCCTCCCCAAAAGCCAGATTACAAGTCAATGCCTGAAATAACCCAGTCGGTGACACCATCTCAACAGCGTGCCATTATGGCTGGTGAGCGACCTGACTGGTCTGAAAGAGCCTCGGTCAAAACTATGAAGCGATATTAAAAACACTTACCAAGTAAGGCTGCCATCCGGTGGCCTTTTTTATTTCCCCTCAAATAACTGAGAGGATTCACAGCAATGAGGGGGACCGATGTCCGATCCAATTTCTGGCACTGGCTTAGCAGGTGGTGCTCTGACGGGTGCCAGTATCTATGGCCTGCTTACAGGTACAGATTATGGTGTGGTGTTTGGCGCATTTGCAGGGGCCGTATTCTACATCGCCACAGCAGCGGATCTGAGTGCAACCCGCCGACTGGCATATTTCATAGTGTCGTATATCGCCGGGATCTTGTGCTCCGGGCTGGTGGGCTCAAAGTTATCTGCCTGGACTGGTTACAGTGATAAGCCTCTGGACGCCATCGGTGCCGTAATTATTTCTGCATTAGCTGTCAAAATCCTGACGTTCCTGAACAACCAGGATATTGGCTCGCTGGTGGCGCTGATAACGCGCCGGGGAGGTTCTGGTGGTACTAAATGACCCAACCGCAACATTAAACGCTCTGCTATGTGCCGGGGTGGTGATAACCCTGATGTTTTATCGTCGTGGTGATTCACGCCACCGTCCGTGGGTTTCGCGTTTAGCCTGGCTGATTACGGTAACGTACAGCGCTGTGCCGCTGGCGTATCTGTGCGGCATTTATCCTCATTCCTCATGGGCCACTATTGCGGCCAACATTATTTTCCTTTCCGTGCTGGTGGTCGTCAGAGGCAACGTTGCACGCCTGGTTGATCATCTGAGGCATTAATGAACCAATCACAATTTCAAAAGGCGGCTGGTATCTGCGCCGGGTTAGCTGCGCGCTGGTTTCTGCATATCGACGCCGCCATGAAGGAATACGGCATAACCGCACCGCTTGATCAGGCCATGTTTATTGCCCAGATGGGGCATGAAAGCACCAAATTTACCCGGCTGGTGGAAAATCTGAATTACGCGGCTGAAAACTTAGTGCCGACGTTCGGCAGCCACCGCATTACGCAACAGCAGGCCGACGCACTTGGCAGAACGGCAACGCAACCGGCAAACCAGAAAGCGATCGCCAATCTTGTATACGGTGGTGAGTGGGGAAAAGAACACCTGGGCAATCAGGTTTCCGGTGATGGCTGGAAATATCGCGGTCGCGGCCTGAAGCAAATCACCGGGCTCAGCAATTACCGCAACTGTGGCCACGCGCTGAAGCTGGACCTTGTTACCCAGCCTGAATTGCTGGAACAGGATGAATATGCAGCTCGCTCCGCTGCATGGTTCTATGTCTCTCACGGCTGTCTGCTTCATTCCGGAGACGTGGAGCGCGTCACGCTGCTTATCAACGGCGGCCGTAACGGGCTGGATAAACGCCGCGCACTGTTTAACCTGGCGAAATCAGTTCTGCTGTGAGGTCACTATGGGGGTTGAAACTTTAATTGGTATTGCTGCAGCAGTCATTGCGGCAATCGCTGGCGCTTTCGGCCTGGGCCATATTCGCGGCACCAGCAAAGCGGAAGCGAAAGCCGACCAGCAGCGCACTGAAGAGAACGCAGCGGCGACCGTTGCGGTGGCAGAACGTAAAGCTGAAGTCACTAAAGAGGCCAGCAATGTACAGCAGACCGTTAACCATATGCCTGATAACGATGTTGATCGCGAGCTGCGCGAAAACTTCACCCGCCCCGGTGGTAGTTGATACGGGGTGTCTGTGGACCCGAATTATTTACCTGACTGATCACGATATCGGCGTGCTGGATAAACAGACCAAACGTGACATCCTGGCGCAGAACAAAGCGTGGCAGGCAAACTGCTTGAAGAAATAGAACCTTATATCTTGCATTCATTGACGGTCAGCAGGGATGGCCTACTAATTAACCAAATGTAACATTAACTTTATGAACAAAAGCGGAAAAATTATTAAAATAGTTTCATTTAGGATGGATAGGTAAACTACATGAAACATATACTTTGTGCGCTATTTGTTTTCGTATCATCGTCTGCTTTCGCTGATGTTGAACAGCATCTTGCCGAGTTAGAGCAAAAAAGTAATGCGGTCCGAACAAAAATTATCAACGAAGTAAGTAATGAGCAAATTAGGCAACAAAATAAACTTGCCATTCAAATGAAAATAGATAAGTTGCGGGCACAAATCGGCGGCGAATCAGATTTGCAAAAGAAAGCAGAAATGGAAGAGCAGCTCAAAAATTTACAGTCTCAAAAAAATAGTCTCTGAATTTAGTCAATTTAGCGTTCATAATCTAAGCAAATTAGCATATCTTCAGCCTCGCTCACGCGGGGCTTTTTTATGCGCGTCGCAGCGCATTACCAACCGAGAGCCTATAGGAAGCGAGCCTGAGATAAATCGTTATCTCTCGGGGTGGCTTATCTATGCGACCAGGCTCGCAACTTATAGGTGAAATATGAAGAAGTTGATGACTACTGCTTTTGTATTCGTGCTGGTCTAGGGGCTGTTTGGCCTGCTGGTTTACGCGACATTACAGGGCGACCATTCACTGATGAGCATCGTCGTGGCGGCATACTGGGCGATCATCGCTCTTGCATGCTTCACCTCGCCTCTGTTCCTTGTGGCTGTATTCATGGCCAGGAAAGAGAGCGACCCCATGGAACGGGCCAAGATGCTTATCCCTCTGAAGAACTACTACAAACGAAAGGGCGCGATCAAGAATTTTATTAACCTTGTGACTATGGCTGCCATCTTCGTCATGCTGTCTTACTCCGGATGGGTATTCACGTCACTGTTCTACATTCTCGCTTGCGGCTTTGTAAACCTGCTCAATTCGGTTGGCAGAGACAAATTCGAAGAGCTGACAGACCACATCGTTAAGCTGTAAGTCATTACAGAAGCTCTTCACTAAGGGGCTTAAATAATGATAAATTCCCACTTTTGAGTGGGAGGATGTATGGATACAAATTCAGCTGCTATGGCTACTCAAATTCCATGGGCCGCAGTTATAACTGGATTAGCTGGTTTAACAGGAGCGCTTGGTGGCTCACTCCTAACGAATTTCTTTGCCGAGAAACGATGGGATAAGCAAGTTAAGGCTGAATCAGATAAAGAATCAAGAAAGCTAATGCGTGAGAAGGGTGAACAAACTTTCTTCGCACTTACAAAGTGGAGTAAAGAAATTTATTTCTTTTACTCTGCGAGGTTAGGTTACTTGCAAGGAAGCATCACTGAAGAGCTATTGGACCAAGTCATAAAAGAAAAAATCAACTCATCCACTCATGGTGAGGTTGACGTACTGATTAAGCTTTACTTTCCAAACTTTAAAGTCGATGTTGATACAATCTTTGAAAAGCTTGATGCATGCAATAAAGTCTTTGGGTTATCCGAGTCTGGAAATCTATCTAAAACCAATGCACTGCAAAGGATGATTCCATTAGTAACGGACGCTGAGGAGTCTATGGAAAAGCTCATGGAAAAATTCTGTGAGTGGATAGCCACTAAAATTAAATAACCGCCAAAGGGCGGTTTTTTGTTGCCATCACCCTGGGTAGGCTCATCGTAATGGCAACGCTACTATCAAACTAATGGCTTTCCAGTTATCCTGTGATGGATAACGCTCAGCACAAACCGGACAAGTACGTATGTGATTGGGGCGTGCAGAATCGCAACCCAGTCATCGGAAGTAAGCATGTCGTCTCCTTTTCAAAGTATGTATGGAATGGCCGGGATTGGCCCTTCTATACTGGTCTCTAAAGGCATGCGTAGGACGTCCAACACTGTTGGACGCCACGTCCTATAGTGGTCTTAAATTATCCCCTGCAACGGATAATCACGCCAACATCCCTTCAAGCGGATAAAGAGGCTATCTATGTCAGACATCTATCAAATCACCCAAACAGGCGAAACCTTCACGGGCAAGATGTCACGACGTCAGCCTGTGCTGGTAAATGGCTTTGTGCCGCTGGCGACCGAGACGGGTCAATGGCTGTATTTTTGCTCCGGCCGATGTTAAGCGCGTGCAATTCACGCCAGCACCGGAAGAGCAAACCGAGCAGTCGGAAGAACAAACAACGGAGTAACTAATGAGCAAACCGGACTGGGAGGCCATCGAGACGGCGTACCGGGCCGGAGTGATGTCCCTCCGAGAAATAGCATCACAACACGGTATCAGCGAAGGTGCTATCCGTAAGCGTGCAAAGCGTGACGACTGGTCGCGTGATCTGAATGCGAAGGTGAAAGAACGCGCTGACGATCTGGTACGCAAAGCAGAGGTACGCAAACAGGTACGCAGTGAAGTCACTTTTAACGAACGCGTACTCATCGAGGCGACGGCTGAGGTAATTGCCAACGTCCGCATGGAGCATCGCGGCGACATTAAGCGCGCCCGGCAGATAACCAACGCCCTGTTTGATGAGTTGGGCGCGGAGTGCGCAGACGTGGCCGCACTGGAGAAGCTCGGAGAGTTGATGTTCAACCCTGACGATAAGGGCCAGGACAAGCTCAATGAGATTTACCACAAGGTCATCAGCATGCCGGAGCGCGTTAAGTCGGTTAAGGCACTGAGCGACGCGCTGAAGAATCTGATCGGGCTTGAGCGTCAGGCCTACGATATCGACGGGCCGGAAGGCGACAACTCTGTTAAGCAACTTTCTGACCTGATGGATTCACTGTCTCAGGGGGCGTAATGAAACCTGAGCACCTCAAGTTGCTGGCCGACAAAGACTGGCGGCTGAACAATCTCTACTGGATCACCGACAAAGAGGGAAAGCCGACGCGGTTCAGGATGACGCCTGAGCAACGGGAATACTTCGAGGGGATCCACACCCGCAACATCATCCTTAAAGCTCGTCAGCTCGGCTTCACCACTGAAGTGTGCATCATCCAGCTCGACGCGGCTCTGTTCGAGTCGGCGAAGTGCGCGCTGATTGCTCACACGTTGAATGACGCAAAGCGCTTGTTCCGCGAAAAGGTGAAGTACGCATACGACAAGCTGCCCGCAGAGATAAAGGCGGCCAACCCGGCTAGCAATGACTCTTCTGGTGAGCTCGTCTTTAAGAAGGGCGGATCACTCTACGTCAGTACGTCATTTCGTGGCGGTACGCTGCGCTATCTGCACGTTTCCGAGTTCGGAAAGATATGCGCCAAGTATCCGGACAAAGCCCGCGAGATCGTCACTGGTGCGTTTGAGGCGGTTTCGACTGGATGCTTCGCTACTATCGAGAGCACAGCCGAGGGACGGGCGGGTTACTTCTTCGATTACTGCCAGAAGGCAGAGAAAGCGTTGCTGCAGGGTAAGCCCTTATCCGCGCTGGACTGGAAGTTTTTCTTCTTCTCCTGGTGGAAGAACCCGCAGTACGCAATCGACCCGGTCGAATCGTTGCCTGTGCGCCTGCTTGAGTACTTCGCTGAAATGGAAGCGAAGCACGGCGTAGTAGTCAATGAACGCCAGAAAGCCTGGTATTACGCCAAAGAGAAAACACTCGGCGATGACATGAAGCGCGAATACCCGACCATTCCGGCCGAGGCGTTCCAGCAGTCTGTCGAGGGCGCGTATTACGCCAAACAGTTCCGCTGGCTCTACACCAACAAGCGGATCGGCCAATTGCCGAATAACTCGCACCTCCCTGTGCATACGTTCTGGGATATAGGTGTGGGCGACTCCACGGCCATCTGGTTCGTTCGCGAGGTAGGCAATGAATTCCACATCATCGACTACTACGAAAACTCCGGCGAGGGGCTGAGGCACTACATGAAGGTGCTGAAAGACCGCGGCTACGAGTACGACGAGCACTGGGGCCCACACGACATTGAGAACCGCGAATTCGGCGCTGATGCCAAATCGCGCAAAGAGCTCGCGCAGGAAGGCTATGAAATCGACGGCCAGGTGTACTCGATGACGTTCAATGTTGTTCCGAAAACGGGTGTCGATACCGGCATTGAGTCGGTGCGTGAAATTCTCCCATCCTGCGTCTTCGATGAGGAGAAATGTGCCGAGGGCATATCTCACCTCGAAGGCTACCGCAAGGAGTGGGACGACAAGCGCGGGTGCTGGAAAGACAAACCGCTTCATGACTTCACATCACACGGTGCTGACGGCTTCCGTTACTTTGCTGTAGCGAAGAACAACCACAAGCAGGTCGGCGCAGTATTCTTCTAAGGAGCTCATCAGTGAGTGAATTAAGCACCGGGGAGCAGTTCCTCGTTAATGCCCTTGCTGATGCTTTAGGGCGGCAGCGCATGCTGTACGCAGGCCAGCCAGGAAACACCAAACGTACGAAGTTGTGGGATGAGTTCGGCTATCCCAACAGTCTCGAATTTGACCGCTACTATCGAGCCTACGAGCGCAACGCGGTGGCGTTTGCCGCCGTCCATAAGCTTCTTGATTCGTGCTGGGTTGATAACCCGACGATCATCGATGGCGACGACGGCAAGGAGTCAACCGAGACAACGGACTGGGAGAAGTCAGCTACTAAGCTGCTGAAGAAGCACTGGCCGAAAATTAAGGATGCGGATCGCCGTAATCTCGTTGGCCGGTACTCGGCATTGCTCATTCAGTTCCGTGACGGCAGGGAATGGCACGAGCCAGTCGACCGAGCGAAGGTTAAATCCCTACGGAATATCGGTAACGGACCCATTGTTAAGCTGATCCCCGCGTGGGAATCGCAGATAAAGCCTGGAAACTTCGACACCGACACGCTTTCAGAAACGTACGGCCAGCCTGTTTCGTACAACTTCAACGAGCAGCCCGTAGGTGATGATGGTACCTACGGCCCGGTGCGCGGCGTTACCGTACACCCCGAGCGAATCATCATTCTCTGCGAAGGTTCCGAAGACGAAAACATGCTCTCCGGCGTGCCATTTCTGCGCGCTGGGTATAACAAACTGCTCGACCTTGAAAAGGTATCGGGCGGCAGCGCAGAAGGGTTCCTGAAGAATGCCAGTCGTCAGCTTGGGATTGCGTTCGACAAAGAGACCAACATTGCGAATCTGACCAAGGCAGCCACAGACGCTGGCTACAAAGACCTTGGAGAAGCGCTTAACGACAAAGTCTCCAAGATGAACCGTGGCACTGATGCGGCCCTGGTAATGCAGGCCGGTACGCCTTCGGTACTCTCCGTTGCAGCTGCAGATCCATCTCCTACATGGACAGTAGCCGCCAACGAGTTTGCATCTTCGATTCAATGCCCGTTCACCATTCTGTTCGGTCAGCAGACCGGGCGACTTGCCTCCGATGAGGACAAGACAGACTGGGCGAAGCGCTGCAACGGTCGCCGCTGGGGATTCCAGTCGATGGTCGTCGAGAGCGTCCTTGAGCGCTTCTGGACGGTTGGTGTCATTGACCCGCCATCATCCGGAGAGGTCACGCTGGCATGGTCTGATCTGCTCGCGCCGAGCGAAAAAGAGAAAATTGCCAACATGCAGGCAATGGCTGTCGTGGCGAAAGATACCCAGCAGGCATACGGCACACCGGCGGTGGATGAAAACGAAATCCGCGCAGTCGGCGAGCTGGAGCCTCGCAAGATCGTGTCGCCACCTAACCCCGATGTAAAGCAAACCGATAAGGATCCGCTGACAGATGATGATGACAGCGCAAACCAGAATCGGGACGCCAATCGTACCGCGCAATAAAGCTGACCCTACGCAGTCCTCGCGGCAGGTCAGCCGGATGTTCAGCGATATCGAAGACCGGTATCTGAGCATCAAGCGCAGGCTAAAGGCACTCTTTGACCAAAGGCTGACAGGACAGCAGCGAGAGGCGAACGCGCAGCGGTCATGGATGATGTGCAACAACGAAGGTGCAGAACCTTCGCTGTATCAGGTCAATGCCGGAAAGTTCATCTATGACATGACCGCCGCTGAACTGGCCGACCTGCTGCAGGTAGTTCAGTCGATTCTGGATGATGAGCTTCTTGATGGAGGCAGCCAGAATCTATGGGCGATGGACTACGTCATTGCGGAGTATGACCGAGGAACGCTAAATGCCTTCACCAACCTGTCGGTGCAGTCGCAGGTTTACGCCAGCCAGACCACGCTACAGCAACTTTTAAGCAGCCCCGGTTATCTGAACCAGATATCGGCGGCCAGACTGACAACGTTCAGCGACTGGAAAGTCATCAGTGACACCGCCCGAGGCGACCTGACCAACATCATCACCGATGCGGTAGCGCGCGGCGTGAATCCTCGTGAGACGGCCAGCGTCATCAGCAAGCGTCTCGATGTGTCGATGTCGAAGGCCAAGACCATCGCTCAGACTGAGCAGGTCGGCGCGTTGCGGCAGGCACAATGGAATGAAACGGACTGGGCTGCTGACAGGCTGGGGCTGAATACCGGCCTGATGTGGCTGTCAGCACTCAAACCAACCACTCGCAGCTGGCACGCCAGCCGTCACGGCAAGGTCTATACCACGGAAGAAGTGCGCGACTTCTACGCCGAGAACGGCAACCGATATAACTGCTACTGCAGCCAGATTCCGGTGCTGCTCAACGACGACGGCAGCATCTTTAACGAGGGGCTGGCTGATAAGCTATCCCAGGAGGGAAAGTCATGGAAAAAATGATAATCTACAAAGAAATCATTACAACCGGAGCGACCGCATGCCCGCCGTTTCATTTGATGTTATGGATTTTCTCTCAAAAGCTGGAGTTGGGATAATCACTGGTGTCATTGCCGCAATAGTGACAGCGAATGTTGCATTAAGACGCTTTTATCATGAAAAATGGTGGGAGAAGAAAAGTCAATCCTACAACGAATTGGTTGGAAATCTCTTTGAGTTGCAAGTTTTTTTCGAAGATGTAAGGCGTCATTATCGTCGAGAGCGACAAGGCAAAGTTACAATGTTTGATGAAGATATCCCATGGGATAAGGGCGAAAGTCTGCGTATTGCCATACAGCGTCAGTTGGCTCTGGCTCCCATTTCTCTTAGCGCTAAAACTAACGATTTGGTAAAACATTTTTTTGAGCAATCCAGCACCAAATTAAGAGAAATGTTCAAAGAAGGAATGCCTCAGGAAGAAATTTATGATGAGAGAATTAAGTTGCTTCAACAAGTCATTAACGAAATTGCTCACGATGCAAAAAAAGAATTGAAATTTCGTTAAGCACGAAATCCTTAAGACCCGCTCAGGCGGGTTTTTTATTGCCTGAAATCCACCAATGAGGACCCAGCATGAAACGCAACCGCGTGAACGTGCTGACCGTCGTCAACTCCGCTTCAAACATCACCACTGAAACCATCGACGGCAAGCCACATATCGTGGTTCGCGGCATCACGCCTGTCGTGGACGATATCGTGATGAACCGGAAGTTGTACCCGGCAGCAGAAATCGAAAAGGCCTACAACACGCTTGAGCGTAACCCGATGCCGCTGGGCCATCCGAAAGTGGACGGCAAGCATGTGTCGGCGCGCGATGTCCGGGCGGTGAACGAGTACCACGTCGGGGCCTGGCTACAGAACGTCAGCCACAATGAAGGGAAGGTGACGGGCGACATGTACGTTAACCGCCAGTACGCCGAGTCGAGCGAGAAGGGCAAACGCCTGATTAACCGCCTGGATGAAATGCTGGCTGGCACCAACTCCGACCCGATCCACATCTCCACCGGCCTGCTGTATTCCGGCATTGCTGCCAACGGTGAATCGAAGGGCAAAAAGTACAACGAGATCGCCACCAATATGATGTTTGATCATGTGGCGGTGCTGCTTGATGAGCCTGGTGCCGGAACGCCAGAGGATGGCGTTGGCATCTTCGTTAACTCAGAAGGTGATGAGCAACAGATCGAAGTTGCCCGCCTGGCTGATGGTATCGACTGCACCCGCGACGGCCTGCTTAACAAAACCAAATTCTTCTTCACCAATGCCTCCAACTTCTCTTTCGACGACATCTCCCGCGCCATCAGCGACAAGCTGCGTGAGGGTGACGCTGAAGATAAGTGGCTTTGGCCTGAAACGGTGTGGCCGGACAGCTTCATCTACCGCAATGACACCAAATACCTGAAGCAGAAGTACCTCATCGATGACGACGGCAAGGCCGTGTTCGTCGGCGAACCTGTAGAAGTCGTGCGCAAACCCACTGAGTACGAGATTAAAACCAACGGAGATAACGATCCGATGAAAGAACTGATTATCAATGCGCTGCAAGCCGCTGGTAAGCCGACCGAAGGCAAGTCCGACGCCGAGCTGATGGACGCATACAACCAGATGAAGGCCGAAGAAGCTACCGCCAAGAAAAAAGGCGATGAAGAAATCGATCCTGAAACCGGCAAGCCCAAGAAAAAAGAGCAGGCCACTAACTCTGGGCATGAGCAGCAGAACGAGAAGTTGATGGAACTTATCTCAGCCGCTGTTAACTCTGCCGTAGAACCACTCAAAGCGCAGTTGAATGCCAGCTCCGACAAAGAGAAAGGCGAAAAGCGCTCAGCTGTGAAGCTGGCGATGAACATGAGCGATGAAGAAGTCGCAGATCTGGACGGTAAGGCGCTCGACGCGATGTACGCCAAGTGCCAGACATCTTTCGGCCTGAACGGTGCATTCCGCAACCAGGCTACCAACACCCAATCAGTCAGCGAAATGCCGGAGTAAAAAATGGCTAAAGACGGAAAACACGTAATCCACGCCGGTGGCGTATTCCCTAATCCGCTGCTCAACCGTGAAGGCGCAGCTGCGGCATCTACTCCTCCTGGCACCATTGGCTTCTTCAGCGCGGCGGACAAATTCACGGCCTCTGTTGATGGTAATGAAGCCGCAATTCTCTACGTGGCCAACAAAGACTATCTGCGCTGTCTGTCAGTGGACGACGCTATTCCTGCAGGCGAGCTGGTCGTAGGCATTCAACCTCTGCCTGGCATGTTCTTAAACGTTCGTGCTGAAGCAGGCACCTACACCAAGGGGCAGGCGCTCTCTATTGCAAACGGCCGAGTCAAAGTGGCCGCTGCCGACGAGTCAGTGCGCTGCTACGTCGAGGAAGACAAATCATACACAACGGCAGCAGGCGATCTGCTTCGTGTCGTAATCAAATAAGGAGCAGATATGTTCGTATTCTCCAAGTCTATCGGTGAAAAGACCGGTAATCTCGCGGTGAACCAGGCGCAATGGCGCGCTCTCGAAGTTGAGCGAAACGCCAGCGCTCAGGCAGCCGCTGATTTTCTGGCGCGCACTCAATTCCGTGGCGATGCCGAAAACGCCCCTTATCTCGACGCGGTGAACGCAGTTGACGATATCCGCCGCCTGTACCGCGCTTTCGACACAACGGTGCTTCAGCAGTTCGAGCCGAATACCGAGTTCACCCTGCTGAACGATCTGATGCCGCTTTCCCGCTCAGTTCGCATCGAACAATCCCGTTACGATTACGCGCGTACCGGCGGTCGCGGCTGGGCTCATACATCCATGTCCGGACAGGTCGGTGAGGCACTCGATGCCCGCAGCTATTCCTTCGATGGAACTATGGTGCCTATCCACGACTCGGGCTTTAAGTTCGAATGGCGTGATCCAATCTTCAATAGCCCACAGGCATTGCAGTCGCAGTCGGATGCTCAGCGTGGCTCCGTTGAAGACGTTCAGCGTCGTTACGTTGATTACATTTTCAACGGTTTCCGCGATAAGGCTGGCAACTTCGCAGTATTTGACGGCCTGACCTGGAAAGGGCTGCGTGACGATGAGCGTGTAGCGCAGATCGACCTTGGCGCTTCCGGCCTTAACATCGACTTTACCTCTGGTACCGCAACGTCTCAGGCTATCCGCGCCGGGGCAATCGCGCTGCGTGATCAGATGCGTCGCGTAAACAACCAGTATGCAGAGCAAACCTGGTACGTATCCGGCGAAATCATCTCCAACCTGGAACGCTATTTCTCCGACAACTTCCAGTCCGGCACCATCATGGATGAAATCCTGAAACTGACCGGTGTTGCGGCGATTAAAGAAGACAGCCAGCTGTCAGGTAACGAAATAGTCATCGTGCCGCTGGGCGCTGGCGTTATCGCGCCGATCGTCGGACAGGCTATCGGTACCGTCGCTTCTCCTCGTCCGGAGTACAACAGCGATTACATCTGGCGCACCTGGGGTGCAATGGGGCTGATGGTCAAGCAGGACATCAACAACAAATACTCCGTTATTCACGCATCAAGCTAAGGATAAATCATGGCACTGGTAGAAATCGTGGCGAGTAACCTGCACGCCGGTGCCAATCTCCGCAAACTGGAGGTTGGTTCGGTGGTGGATGTTGACGACGCAACGGCTGAGCGCTGGATCAGCGCTGGCAAGGCGAAGGAAACCGACAAGAAGAAAGGCGAGAAGCTTTCCTTCGAAGTGGCAACTCCGTCCGCGCAGACGGCCGACCTGTCTGGCCTGCAAAAGCAACTCGCCGACGCGCTGGAGCAGAACCAAAAGCTAATCGCCGATGGTGAAGCAAAAGACAAGGCTCACGCCGACGCGCTGGCAGCAGAAACAAAACGCGCCGACGATGCCGAAGCCGCACTGGCAGAAGCTATCAAGAAGGCGAAATAACCATGGCTGACCCAATCACAGCGGCAGACGTGCAGGCGTTCCTCGGTGAATTGGGTTACTCCATCCCGGGAGCGCTGCTGGATCCGATCCTCTGTGTGGTGAATAAAATCATCCCGTGCCTCGATGGCGCAGGGTATGACGAGTGCACCGCGAAGCTGATCCTGATGTATGCCTCCGCGCTCATGGCTACATCGTCCGGCGCGCGCCGTATCAAATCGCAGGGCGCGCCTTCTGGTGCTTCACGCTCGTTTGAGTACGGCGACGATGGTATCACCTGGCTGCGTGACTCGCTGGCCCGGCTAGATACCAGTGGCTGCACCAGCGAGTTGCCGATCAGCGCCGGTAACAGCGTGGGCCTGTTCATGGTGGTCGGGGGCTGCTGATGACGTACAAATCAGTTAAGCACGGGCTGCCGCGCTCTTTCACCCGCGTATGGGTGATGACCGACACGGGGCGGGAGACTACCGGCTACGTGAAATCGGACGGCGAGTGGTTCATCAACTGCCCGCGCATCCGGGCGACTGGCGCGAAGGTGCTGCGCTGGAAGGAGGGCTGATGTCGTCTACTGCTTCATGGTCCTATAACAAGCCGTGCACGATATGGCGCAAGGGGGCAGGTGGCAATGACGAGTGGGGCGACCCTGTCGACCCATACGAACCGCCTGAAACCATCATGTGCGACTACATCGGCGGTCTGTCTGCAAAGCTCGGCTCCATCGGTAAAGAGGTTGTCGTAAAAAACACCTTCTTTACTGCGTATGCGTTAGCTGATGAGGGCGATTACATCCTGATAGGTGTTAGCGCTGAGCCTGATCCGGTCGTGGCCGGTGCCGATGAGGTACGACACGTGACGCGCTGGAACGACACTCTCGATGGTCTGGAAGATGACTGGGCGATAATTACGGGAGTGTAGCCATGGGCATCAAAGTGCGCGGTATTAAGCAGTCGAAAGCCGGTCTCAATCGCATCATTAACGACGTGAAAGGGCGAAAGATTGTTCGTGCGCTTCAGTCAGCAATGATAATCGGTAGTTCCCAGGCTGCGCTTTATACGCCGATCGACACCTCAACGCTGTTGAATAGCCAGTATCGGGAGTTGATAAACAACGGCGTTAGGCTGACAGGTCGGGTGGGATACACGGCGAACTACGCTGTGTTCGTTCACGATCCGAATGTTCCGCAAACCTTCCGCCGGGCCACCGCGCAGAAAGAGTTCCTCACCAAAGGCTTTGAAGACACCCGCAGCCAGATTGATGCCGTAATGCGCAAGGAGCTTTCAGTATGACACCAGCCATGTATGAGCGCGTGCGTAACTACTTTGTTGATGCCGGGCTTACCGCTGGCTTCATTGTTCAGTTGCTGGCGTGGGATGACACAACGAAGTTAACCGACGCATTCATAGTGTTCAGACCTAACGGCGGTACCGACATCAGAAATGACCTCGGATCTGACCACTACGTGCTGGTGGATGTCATTTCCGCCAAGGATAAGCGCCGCGCAGCCGCTGAGAAGGCTCAGGAAATCATCAATTATGTCGAACAGAACGACATTACCGACGAATGCCTTGGCCTGATTCAAAACCTCGGCAATGTGCCTGCACCTATCCTGACCGAAGAGGGCCGCTTGGTCTTCCGACTCCAGTTCATGTGCGTTTACGGCGAATAACCCTATCACCAACCCATCAGGCTGCCATCCGGCGGTCTTTTTTATTTGAGAGGTACACATGCAAGGCTGTGCTAATGATTTTGGCAAGCTGATCGGGAAAGTAGCTGTGCTACGCATGGCCTTTGGCTGCCCCGACGCAGTGCCAGCGCTTTCCGAGTGGAAGCGTCTCGGCGCTATGACGACCAAGGGTATCGACTATTCGATGAACACCATCAACTCTGAGGCAGATGATGCTAAAGGGCTGGTGGAGAACCTGGTCAACAATATGGATCTGACGATCTCCGGTGAAGGTGAGTTTCGCAAATCGGATAAAGACAACGAGATCGGCGCGTGGCGTCTGTCGAAGTACATCTTTGACGAAGTACAGGCAGGCCGTCAGCCTAACCTGTGGGTTCGTTTCGACTTTGCTGGTGAGAACGCCGGTACTTATATCCAAGGCTACATGAACACCACCTCATGGTCTGGTGACTTCGGTACCAACGATATTTCCACCTTCTCCGGCGAGTGGAAGGTCTACGACGCCGACACTGTCGTGTTTGAAGTCGCTGATTCCATCGATATAACAGGCGTTGAAGTTACCCCAGCAACTGCTTCTCTGGTCGTTGGCGCAACCCAACAACTCAGCGGCGCGGTTCAGCCAGTCGATGCGACTAACAAGGCGATCACCTGGACGACTTCGGCTCCATCCATCGCCACAGTCAGTTCAACCGGCCTGGTGACAGCAGTTGCCGAGGGCACCGCGACAATTACGGCTACAACTGCTGACGGTGATTTTACCGATACCTGTGCCGTTACCGTAACTGCTGCACCGTAATCACTACAAAGGGCGGCGTGCTGCCCTTGATACTGATTATGGAGACCGATATGACCCCTTTGAAAGAAATTGGCGAGTGCGTGATCGGCGCTGGCGAGCATGAGTATTTCTTCCGGCCGTCGTTCCGTAACATGACGCGGATAGGCTATCCAGAGCATATCGTCCGCACGTTCTATGCACTCTTCAATGATGACGTGGCGAAAATGCTTGAGGCAGCGCGCGAAATTCACAGCGCTATACCTGAGCATCAGCGAAGATTCTACGCTCACTATTTCGGTGACGATTCTCTGCCGCGCTGGGCGCTTGATGCGGCAGGCTCTGCTGCGTTCGTGCGTGAGGCGATACTATCTGCAATTAACGTCATTCAGTCTTGTTGCGACGAGGACGTTTCTGATCTGACGGGCTGGCATGAACTGTCCCGCACTGGACGTCGCACATTCGTGTGGCACCGCGGCGCACTCCCTCCCGAAAACCTTATTCTTATAGCTCAGTCGCTGATCATGCACGGTGTTATTGGCCGGGCGAAGGTTCGAAAGTTGCAGAAGCATGAAGGCAAGGAAACGACCCCGGAGTTTCATGCGACTGAATACATCATGGCGGCGCGTAACCATTTCGGGATCAGCAGGGAAGAGGCTGAAAACCTTACCATGACCGAATTCGCCATGATGCTTAAAGCCAAATACCCTGAGCAGAAGGGCTTCACCAGGGAAGAGTACGACGCGGTTATGGACGATGACGATCGGCGTTGGCAGGAAATGATTGAGCGCGAAAAATCAGCAAAGAAATCCGCCTGAGTTAATAATGGATGTACCGTAAATGCCAGACCGGGCGTAATATGGCTCGAAAATAAAACTCAGGGGATAAGAGTGAAAAAAATACTTTTGGCTTTGGTGATTCCATTGGTTCTGGCTGGCTGTAAGCCTGGCGAGGAAAAGGCAATTTCTCTGGCGCAATCTGAAGTTTCAGCCAATCTACTGGATCCTGGCAGCGCGCAATTCCGCAACGTGAAAGTTGTGAAAATGACAGATGGCGATGATGGGCGTGTCATCGCTGTTGGTTGCGGGGAGATCAACGGAAAGAACGGTTTCGGTGCCTATGCAGGGTTTCATCCATTCTTCGTTGAGTTGAAAATGAAATCGAAGGGGATGTTCTCCAAAGGCGTCGATTACACGCTTGGCGATCACTTCCTCAGCTCGAAAGATACGCCACCACCGCCGGCCTATACCGAACGATGCCAATAAACCACACGAATAACTAACCCACCGCTTGGTGGGTTTTTTTATGCCCGGAGAAAAGTGATGTCTGAGAAAGCAGGCGAGATTTATTACGACATCGAGGCCGATGTATCTGGCTTGCTCAAGGCGCAGGGAAAGGCCAATAAGTCGCTCGATTCCATTGGAAACTCTGCAACCAACGCAGCCAAAAAGATGGACGAGCTGCAGACCAACATCAACCGTGTGGCTGGTGCTATTGCGGCGTCACTCGTTGTTGACTGGGGAAAGGCTTTCCTCGTTGCTGCGGACAACATGAGTCAGCTCAACGCGCGCATTGAACGCCTGACGGGAAGTGCAGCTGCAGCCTCGCAGACCATGCAAAGCCTGATGCGGATCAGTTCGGCAACGGGCGGCTCACTGCAGGATACTGAAAAACTTTGGGAGACACTGAGCACCGCATTACGCGATACCGGGGCGACGAACGGCCAGATCATTCAGCTCACCGAAACACTACAGAAAATCGGGCGAATCGGTGGGTCTTCTGCTGAGGAAATGGCGAATGCGCTGCGACAGTTCGGCCAGTCGATTTCGTCTGGAGTTGTGCGGGCTGAGGAATTCAACTCGATCCTGGAGCAAATGCCGGAACTGGCTCGCCAGATTGCCTCCGGAATGGGCGTTAGCATCGGTGAGTTGCGCCAGCTCATGCTTGACGGAAAGCTCACGGCAGAAGATGCGCTGAACGCTATTCAGAAACAAACCGGCTCGGTGAATGCTGAATTTGAGAAGCTCCCTCGTACACTGGCTCAGGCAAACACTGCACTTACTAACTCATTCCTGTCCATGATCGACTCCGTCAACCAGGCGACAGGTGCGAGTAACGGCCTGGTAGCTGTTATCGACTCAATGACGGCTGCGCTCGACAGGCTGGTGGGCAAGGCTGCTTCAGCAGATGCGCAGATATCAGATCTGAACAGCACGGCAGAAATGTTCTCACGCCGCGCGCGTACCTGGTCATGGTTAGGTCTGGACGGCTGGGAGGCACAAAACAAAGCGCTGGCCGGATTGAGCAATAAAGCCGCCATGCTGGTTGGTGATCTGGCTGCTGTTTCCAAAGCATCACAGACCGCGGCTAATACCAAGCCCATCGAGATAAAGGCGGTGGCGGGAACAGGCAAGCAGAAAAAGACGCAAGCCGAAAAGGATGCTGAAAAATACGCCAAGGCTCAGGAGGCGGTTAACGAAAAGCTGGATGAGCTTCGGCAAAAGGCAGAGCTATCAGCAGGAAGCGTAGGCGAGTTGTCGCGTGCGCAGGCCGTGCTTAATGCTCAACAGTCTCTCGGGAATAGCGCTACAGAAGATCAGATACTGCTGGCCGGGCAACTGGCAGGGAAGGCCTGGGATAACGCCAACGCATTACGTGCCCAGGCCAAGGCAGAAAAAGAACGTACTGACGCCGCCAACAAATTCACATCGATTCAGGGAAAGACCAGCAAAACCGCAGGCCTGGATAACCAGTACCAGAAAGATATCGCTGACATCCAGCAGTACGCCCAACTTTATCCGCAGAAGATAGGCGAGGCGGAGGCGGCACGCGCTGCTATCGAACAGCAGTATCGGGATCAGCGCAACGCGGCGATGTGGGAGGAATGGGCGCAACAGAACGCGGCCACGCAGGCAGCGGCGGCTGCTTTCGACTCACTCGGATCGGTCGCCAGTAATGCACTAACCGGAATTGTCACCGGCAGCATGTCAGCCAGCGATGCGATGAGAAGCATTGGCATGACGGTTCTGAACAGCGTGGTTAACTCTTTCGTGCAGATGGGCCTCGAGTGGGTTAAGTCGGCGATTATGGGCCAGGCCGCAACGACGTCAGCTGTGGCAGTATCTACAGCAGCTCAAACCGCAGGCATAGCTACTACTACGGCAGCAAGTACCGCGGCAGCGGCGACACAAACGGCGGCCTGGACGCCTGCGGCAATGCTGGCGTCGATCAGTACCCTTGGCGGCGCTGCTGCCATAGGCATTGGCGCTGTTCTCGGTGCGCTGGCTATGGGAGTGGCTGGTAAGCGCAAAAACGGCGGACCGGTTAGTGCTGGCGGAATGTACCAGGTCGGCGAAGGCGGCATGCCGGAGATTTACCAGGCCAGCACAGGTAAGCAGTACATGATACCCGGTGACAACGGTCGGGTGATCAGCAACAAAGAAATGAATGCTGGCGGTGGTGGCGGGGTGGTGATCAACATCCAGAACTACACGTCATCCTCGGTCGATGCACAAGCCGGCACTGATGGAAACGGAGGATTGACCGTCGATGTCATCGTCGCTGACCTGAATAATGGCGGGCCTATTAGCAGCGGTATAACCAGCAACTTCAATGTCAAACGCACGCCAAGGGGGCAGGGCTGATGCCAATTATCGACTATCCCGACTGGCTGCCACTGGCGCAGAAGGCCAGCAAAAACATGACGCTCGATACCGGGTTCCAGACAGATCAGCCAGCGGTCGGCCCGGCCATCTTCGAGAATCAAACTGACGACCTGAAAGTGACCTGGTCGCTGACGTGGATCTTCACGCTGGCGCAGGAGCGTGCTTTTCAGCAATGGTTACGCAGTCCGAATTATCTCAACCGGGGCCTAAACTGGTTCCGGATGAATATCAATCTGGGCGGCAGTGGCCTGCAATTGCAGGAGCTTCACTTCACGCAGATGCCGGTGCAAACCAGTATCGATGGCGGGGTGGTCACATGGACGGGGACTGTTATCGCCAACCATCTGTATAACGCCGACGACGAGTTTGACGACATCATTGTTGGGCTGCCGCCTCCGTGGGATTCGTGGCTGGATATCGTGGTTACGGGTTATCCGGATGGACGCGATCCGGAAAGTCTACCGAGGGTGCCCTGATGCCATCTTTTCGTCAATATAAGCAGCAGCGCCCGACGCGCGGGCTGTACGACACCATCACGTTCTACCATCCATCCTTTGGCTACGTCCGCCTGGTCGATAAGCAGTTCTTTCCGAAGGCACTAGGAGGCCAGACGTACACGCCAGCGCGCTTTGAAATCGAAGAGAGCCAGCAGAGCGGCACGCCGGTGATCGACGCGACGGTGAAGTTAGGGCGCCTTTCGTCGGACATCAAAGCGCTGATGAAGCATTGGAAGGGCGCGGCCCGGCTGACGGCCATCACGGCCACAAGGCAGATCTTCGATAGCGGGGACGTGTCTGTGCCGATTAAGTCCTGGCAGTTATACGTCAAGACAGTGGACATCGACGCTGACTCCGCGTCAGTAACCCTGTCCGTCACCAACCCGCTGAACAACAACATCGGAAGGCTCTATGACCCTACGGAATACACCGGTCTGCAGTACCTCTGATTTTATCCGGCGGGTCATTGGCGTGCCGTGGGCTAACCGTGCCTGCTCGTTCGACAGGGTCGACTGCTGGGGTTTAGTGGTCCTGTATTACCGTCACGCCCTCGGCATTGAGTTACACCAGACGCCGGACTACGAAGCCGGGGCCGACTTCTTCACCTGCTATCAGGGAGATGTCGTTTTCTGGCGGCCGGTCGATAAACCTGTCGATGGAGGGATTTTCGTCGGCTATCAAGGGGCGCAGCCTGCGCACGTTGGCCTTGTGCTAAACCGTCAGGCGCTGCATGCGCGCGGTGAGGGCGGCAGTGTGCGTATGGACTCGTTGCTGGTTATCCAGCGTGCATTTACAAAGGTGGAATTCTTCGAATATGGCGCTGATTGAATTAAGTCGCTTCCCCGGAACGCCAAAAGAACGATATAGGGTGCCAAACGGCACCCTTTTTTATGACTGGCTTGCAGCCAATGACGCTACCTTTCACCGCGATCTGCTGATCGTCCGCAACGGCGTAAAGTTGGGCGAAGATGATGAGCTGGCGTTTGAGCTATGCGAACTGGACACCGTCCAGATATTCGACCAGCCGAAGGGTATCATTGGCGACATTCTCAGCCCGATTTTCAAAGTTGTCGGCGCGGTCTTCTCGTTCCTTGCTCCCAAGCCGGCGATCGCCAATACCGGCGGTAACACGATTGACTCGCCAAACAATAGCCTGACCGGGCAGACAAACACCGCGCGCGTCTACAAAGCAAAACCTGATATCTACGGACAAATTCGTTCGTTCCCGGACCTGATTCAGGAGTCGCTGTTCGAATACGTGCGCCAGAGCGACACAGATGGCGGCCTGAAGTACGTTACTGAGTGGATGTGCATCGGGATCGGCAAATATGATTACGAGTCTGTGCGTTATTCAGAGTCCAGCCTCGGAAGCATGGCCGGAGCAGAGTTCCAGTTTTACCAGCCGGGCGAGGTGATACCCACAATCAACGAAGGCTACGGGTTCGACGACGTGGACGGCCAGGAAGTACCCGGGCAAAACGAATCGGACAACTTTCCGATCGAGACCGCCACGGCCACCAAAGTTGTGAGCGGCACATATTCCGGCGGGCAGATTGCGGTAAAAATCATCAAGCAGGCTGATTTTGATTATTTTATGGGCCTGGTCCTGCCGCACGCCGTTACCTTTACGATTAACGTCACCTACAGCACACCAACCGGCAACGTGACGCAGGATGTCGATTTCTCTGGCACGCTGATTTCAGCTGTCGAAACTAACGACGGCGCGGTGGTTAACCCGGTCCGGTGGTACACATTCACCATGACGGATCTGATTGGCCCGCCTGACGTTCCGGCAACGGCGACAATCAACACGACGAAGTTCATCCTCAACGATAACGAAGCGCTCGTGGTAGGCCCGTTCTTCTCGCCGGTCGAGTCCTCTCAGTTGTGGCTGCACACTCAGGTACAACTGGGTGGCAAAAAGTCAGCCGACTGGAAGGTCACGATCTGGAAAATTGACGATGACTACAACCAGGTGCCGGGTACTCAGCAGACGTTCACCTATCATCAGGGAACGCCGCACAAATCATCGAGCGAAGTGTTTTACCGCACCGATAAGCTGACGCCGACCGGCGGTTTCGGCAAGTACGCCATTAACTTCCAGCGCACCGATAACTCGAGTGACGCCTCCATCCTGAAGGTTGAGGAGATCCACTCGGTTAACATTCGAACCAATGTCGTACATCCAACCGATACGCTGGTGCGCGTGAAGGTCAGGGCGACGGAGAACGCCCTGGGCAGCCGTGACCGCAAATATAACGCTCTGGTGACCCGCCAGACCATCAGTTACAACCTGACGACGCAGGCCGTTGATTATACGCTGCGGCCGTCGCGCTCTTTCGCTGATGCAGTGACGCATACCTGGCTGATTATGGGCGAGCAACCGGTCAGCAGCATTGACCTTTACGGACTGTACTCAATCGCTGAAAGCCTGCCTGACGACCGCCTGGGCTACTTCGATTACACGTTTGACGACGAGAACGATTCTCTCGGCGACCGCGTCCAGGCCATCTGCAATGCTGCGTCTGTCATTGCGTACTGGGATGATGGTGTGCTGACCTTTACCCGTGATCAGAAGGTTGATTACCCGGCGGCCGTATTCAACCGCGCCAACATGAAGACGGAGGAGTACAAAATGACGTACGAGGCCACTCTTCCTGGTGGCTACGACGGCGTGCAGGTGTCCTACGTGCATCCAACCACGAACAACAAGACGTACATCAACTTCCGTGTGCTGAACGGCGCCATCGTCGAGCAGGAGGCGGAGAACCCGAACAAAATCGAAATTGTCGGCTTCCGTAACGAGTATCAGGCGCGGGAACGCGCTCTGCGCGAAACGAAGCGCCTTATCTACTCCCGGGTGAAGATGAATGCAAAAGTGTTTGAGGATGGAATCATGCAGGTCGGTAGCGTCGTGCAGATAGCGGATATTTACGACAGCAACCAGCAACAGGGATACATCACCGGCCGCGCCGGGAATAACTTTGATACTAGCGAGCCAATCGCGTTTACCGGCTCGATGCATGTCCTGGTGACCGACAGTCTGGGTAACCCTACGCTGCGCTATCCGGCCATCGCCCGGAGCGACACGAAGTACGGATTCACAGCGGCAATACCGGACATTCAGCTTAATATCTGGAACGGAGACACTGTACAGCTCCCGTCGCGTTACCTAATTGCAACGGTGGAGGAGCTGAACAGCCAACTATGGACGGTCAACAGCATCAAACCGAACACAGATAACACAGTATCTTTGACGGTCGCGGAATACAGCGACGCCATCTATCAATAAGAACCGTCCCGACCAACCAGACCCGGCCAACGCGCCGGGTTTTTTATGGAATCTATATGGCTACTACACCTACTCAGAATTCGGTTCCGAGCGAATCCCCACGCGATTTGAAGTTTAACGCCGGGAAAATTGACGAGTTCGTTACCTCACTGGTAAACACTTATGTTGACCGCTTCGGTCATGAGCATTACACCATCGAAGGCCTGCGCTGGCTGGCGCAGCAGGCGATTGCCCAGTATGGATGGATCCCGGTTGAGTCGTTCCAGGTCGGCGCAACGTTAACGTTGCCAAACCAAATCCTGAAGGACACCGCAAGCGGGGAATATTATCGTTGGGATGGCGCGCTTCCTAAGGTCGTTCCGGCGGGTTCTACGCCTGACTCGACTGGAGGTGTCGGGACAGGTGCGTGGCTCAGTGTTGGAGATTCAACCCTCAGAAGCATGCTGGCAAGCTCTGTTGGCGCATCCGCAATCGGAACTGTTTCGGGTGCCTCAGCGCAGGACTATTTCTCCTCTTTGGATCTCGATACAGTGTCTTCATTGATGGCGTCTCGGTTGCCACCACAAATTAAGACCGTGAAAACATCTGGTTATGACGATATCTTCGGAAAACGTGACATATGGGTACGCTCGGGTGAGACATCCACTCCAAGCCAAAATCCAGTTCAGTTGAATAAACTTGCAGTCTCTGACGCGAATGGATCGGTTTGGTATCTGGATGTTTCTAGCGGCAGAATTACTGTGGAGTCTATCGGGGCAAAAGCTGACGGTATAACTGATTGCTGGCCATATTTTGAGTTATGTCTTCAATCTGCTGAACAAGGAACAAATCGCGTAGTTACTGGTATAGGTATAAATTATTTATTAAACAAACCACTAATTTTGAAAACAGGTCGTCACCTGGCGTTCAATGCTCATCTTGGCGTCGATATTATTTATGGCGGTGATGTTTTAACAGAACAAGATGCTCCATCTGCCCAGACTCCAGTCGGCACTAATCAAACGTCAGTGTTCTCGGGGAAAAAATCACAAGTAGTTGTTGTGCACGCTCCTCAAGATTACGCTCGCTATTTTTCTTTGAAAAATGTTTATATCAAATGCAAACCGGGAGTTACTGCCGATTATGGTATCTATTGTCCGTTTGGTAATCAGTTTGATTTCTCAAGTGTTCAGTATTCAGATTGCTTGGTAGGATTAGATTCAAGGGATCTTTATACAGGCAGTTTTACTGACGTGTTCTTCTCTGCGCCATCAGGTGTGATGGGAACAGTAGGCTTTAACCTAACCCCTATAGAAAATGGCAGAGGGGCTGGTACGTCTCTTGTACTTACAAGGGTTGGTATTCTTAACTTTAGATTTAGTTGGTATATAACAGAGTTAAACTATGCAAATTTTTTGAGTTGTTACACTGAAGGCCCGCTTTCGCGTTATTGTGCAAGATTAGAAAGATGCAATGGAATTGTTTTTAATGCATACGGATGTGAAAGATTAACCCAAGTTGCAGGGGATGGTCGCTTATTCGTTATAATCGATTCTCAAACTACAATAAATGCTCTTCAGGCATCTTACAATGTTAACCTGAGTGGAACGCAGGGAATATCAGTAACTGGCAACTCTCAGGTAACAATAAGCGAACCATACTTTGTCACTGTTGGTAGTACCTATACACCTTTTCAAACCGATAATACTTCTAGGGTTCGTATTTTCGGCTTTAAATGGACTGGAGTTACACCTGGGGCTAACGTTCTTGGTCAACAAACTGTAATGTATGGAGAGCCAGGAAGAACGGAATGTGCCAGTTTTCCAGGTAACTGGAACGGGGGTTTTATACGTATAGGTTCTGTCAGACTCTGGGATGACGGTACAGGGCTGAGAATAAAAAGAGGCTCAGACCCTGCAAATGTCAGTGATGGAACATCATTGTAAAGAGGTTGTGGCTGGCAATGGACGCTGGCCAGCTTGAATAAGTTTTTTACCAATTTTAATGAAAGGTTTTTCCACATATTCATATGTAATCCATGATACAGCCACTGAGGCGCATACCATATATGCGAATCTTGAAATTCCTGTGGTGCCTTCATACATCGGAATATATCCAGGGTAATATATCATGGCATAGATCACTATGACATGAGTCAAATATAATGAGTAAGAAATATCACCGAGAGTATTTAGGATTGCGCTTGTGCCAATGCTATGGGCTTGCTCATAAATCATTAACCCAATCATTAGAACAATTGCCCATAAACCAAAGTTAACAGGGCCAGAGCCAAATCGGTAATTGCTAAAATAACAAACGAAAGTAAAGGAAAGTGCAATGAAAAGAATAATTCCTGAATGATGTTGGAGTCTGATCTTAGTGACGAATTTATAAAGTAACATTCCATAAATAAACTCAATCATCATCGGTGATGCAATAAAATTCAGGACTGGGAGTTCTGTGTTTTCTAGGGATACATCTCCAGAAAGAGAAATACTTCCATTATATATTTTTTGAAGAAGCACGCCAGGTATAAGTAATAATGTGGATGCTATCAATACTCTGTGGTTATGGTTAATTGACATTGCCACCACAAATATAAGGTAGAAATATAGCTCATAAGTTAATGTCCATGCCGTATAAAGTACATTGTAACCAAAGAAAGGTCCCTGTAGAGAGTAGTTTGTGTGGATTAAAAATGCTGAGCGTACTAACAAGCTAAAATCTATTGGCTTAACATAGTTTACGACTAGATAGCACAATAATAAAGAAATAATAAATACGGGGTAAATTCTGAAGAATCTTCTAATTATAAATGCGCCCGGGGCTGAGCGCTGTTTATCGTGAGTTGAGTAAGCAATGATAAAGCCACTAATGATGAAAAATAGATCTACCCCAGCTTGTCCTCCGAGAAACAAAAAATTTCCTAAATCCTTTATACCAAACATGCCATTTAGGGTTTGCCGTGCGTGAAAGCCCACAACCAACAGCGCAGCTATGCCTCGTAAGTAGTGAATTGATTGAATTTTATGATTGTTCATTATCAGACCATGATTAGGTGACTAAAATCATCGTAACAACATGCATTTAGATGGATTTGCAATAATAGCATTATATCTTTACTTGATCGACTACGCTGATGAATAATACTGTATATGCATACAGTTATTTTGTGAGGTAAACATGCCACGCACATTAGACATTCATGCCGCCTTCGTTGCGGCCATACAGCTCAACCCCAAGGGTTACCGCTATCTGAGCACAGACCATTTCATTGAGAAGCTGCGAGAATTCAACTGGCACTACACGCGCGAAGATGCGAACGCATGGATAGAGCGCTATCAAAAAGACTTCGCCGACAAGACTACCGACGGCAGCGATAACCGTTACTGGATCCTGCGCAACATGGGGAGAGTGCAATAATGGGATTTGCATCACCAGCTAACGATTACGTCGAGCGCCAGCTATCGCCTGAGGTAATCTGCAACATGGGTGCTGAGAGCAGGGTGCTTGAAACTGATGTTGGCTTTGCTGTCATTGAGCCAGCCGATAAAAAGAGGGTAGGCGACGTTCTCCTGATCCTGTGCGCTGGCCGTACCCAGTTTGCAAAACTGATGGACAGATCACTAATTACTGATGATGGAGAAGCCATTGAGGGTGTTGCGCTTGAGGAACTGGAGGTTCTTGGACGGGTGACGTTCTTCGTCAATCGCGCATTGGGTGATGATGAATGTCCGGTATAAAAACGGTGCGCACCTAATCTTACAAACGGATTCGTGGCGATTATGACGATGGGGATGGAATGCGTAAAGCGGCTGGTTTCGAAACTGGAAGGAGCTACGCAAAACAAGATAGCATGTGGGGGCAAATTTGGGGGCAAAATAGACGCTCGGGGCATGAAAAGGGGCATGATGTTTTCCGTGATTCTCTAACATTCTCCGATAGTGATGAAGCTAATTGATTGGTTTTCTTGTAAAATGATGAATGCAAAAAGAATTATGGGTTCAGGCTTTTATCTGGCTACTATTAAAAGCCGGACGTTAAAACACTACCCGTAAGACAACCTGAGGGAATGCTATGCAGTCTGATATTCTGAACACCGAAGTGACCACCATTGATGGCGAGAAAACCACGCTGGAACGCTATAAAGGCAAGGTTTTGCTGCTGGTTAATGTGGCGTCGAAATGCGGCCTCACCCCGCAGTACGAGCAGCTGGAGAACATTCAGAAAGCCTGGGAGAAAGACGGCTTTGTCGTGCTGGGCTTCCCGTGCAACCAGTTCCTGGGCCAGGAGCCGGGTAGCGAAGAAGAGATCAAAACGTTTTGCAGCACCACCTACGGTGTGACCTTCCCGATGTTCAGCAAGATTGACGTAAATGGCGAAAATCGTCATCCGCTGTACGCCAGGCTGATTGCCGCTGCGCCGACGGCAGTCGCCCCTGAAGAGAGTGGTTTCTACGAACGCATGGCCAGCAAAGGGCGTGCGCCGCTGTATCCGGATGACATTCTGTGGAACTTTGAGAAGTTCCTGGTAGGGCGTGACGGGCAGGTTGTCCAGCGCTTTTCACCGGATATGACCCCTGAAGATCCGATCGTCATGGAGTCAATTAAGCTGGCGCTGGCAAAATAATGACCGTGCTGATGCAGCTCACAGACGTCGCCGAGAAGGGACGCCTGGCGCCCATTACCGCGTCCGTCAATGCAGGCGAAATCCTGCATCTTGTCGGGCCGAATGGCGCGGGCAAAAGCACGTTGCTGGCGCGGATGGCGGGGCTGACCTCGGGCAGCGGGACGCTCTCGCTGCTGGACCGTTCGCTGTCTGAATGGTCGCCGGCTGCGCTGGCGCACCGGCGGAGCTATCTGGTTCAGCAGCAGGTGCCGCCGTTTGCGATGCCCGTCTGGCACTATCTGATGCTGCATCTGCATGATAAACAGCACGCGGCGCTGATCGAATCTGTCGCCGCGGCGCTTGGGTTAGAGGATAAACTCAGCCGCCACGCCAGCCAGCTCTCGGGCGGAGAGTGGCAGCGGGTACGCCTGGCCGCGGTGATCGTGCAGATCCATCCCGAAGGGAACCCGCACGGGCGTCTGCTGCTTCTGGATGAGCCGATGAGCGGACTGGATGTGGCCCAGCAGTCTGCGCTGGACAGCTTGCTCAGCGCGCTCTCCCGTCAGGGTATCGCCATCGTGATGAGCAGCCATGATCTGAACCATACCCTGCGTCATGCGCATCGGGTGTGGTTATTATCGCAGGGCAAAACCATCGCCTGCGGCGCTCGTGACAGCGTGTTAACGCCGCCAAACCTGGCAAAAGCCTATAATATGTCGTTTCGACGCCTGGATATCGAAGGGCATAAGATGCTCATTTCGACCGCGCAGGCGTAAGCGTTTCTTGCGTCGCGGCGCGATTGCACGCTAAATTACGGAAACAACAATAAAAGCAGAGGAATCGTCTGAAAATGCGAGTGTGGTTTCTCCTTGTGGCGACGTTAATTCTTGCGGGATGCAGCAGCCACCGCGCGCCTCCGCCGAATCCGCGGCTTTCGGATTCCATCACGGTGATTGCAAGCCTGAACGACCAGCTAAGCAACTGGCGTGGTACGCCGTATCGTTACGGCGGCATGAGCCGGGGCGGGGTGGATTGCTCGGGGTTTGTCCTGATGACGTTTCGCGATAAGTTTGATTTGCGGCTGCCGCGCGAAACGCGCAAGCAGGCTGAAATAGGAACGGAAATTGATAAAGACGATCTGCTTCCGGGCGATCTGGTCTTTTTCAAAACCGGATCGGGGGAGAGTGGACTCCACGTTGGCATCTATGACACCGATAACCAGTTTATTCACGCCTCGACCAGCCGCGGCGTAATGCGCTCCTCGCTGGATAATGTTTACTGGCGTAAAAACTTTTGGCAGGCGCGACGTATTTAGTCACGCCAGGCAACGATGATAAGACGGCATGGTAACTAATAAGCCATGCCGTTTTTTCTGAAAAAAGATGATTAAAGTTAAATTTACCCCACATGAATTATGTCTGTATGTGTCTGTTTTATCTAAAACTGGCTATTAACCAACAACCAGGATAAGATTATTTAAGATTCAGGGATAAATCTGAAAATTAATACGGATCGAATGAAATTAAACTTATTAAAATCAATACAGTGGAATTGTGTCGGCAATTGCTCCAGGATGTCCTCTTTCATCTTTAACGCGGGGCGAGCGCAATGATAATCACGCTAGATAATGCCTACCAGTCTGAACTTTTACTTTTGCCTGCCCGGAATAGTGCAGGGGAACTTAAAGGTTTAGAGGTGTTGGTTAACTTCGTTGGCGTGGGCTCAGACGTGCGTATCCCTACTGAACTGGTTATCCCGCGCCTTTCGGTGGCCGATGAACTGGCGCTTTTTCATGAAAAACTGCAATTGCTCGATACCTGTAAACTGTTTTTTATTCAGCATCAGTTAATTGCATGGATCAATATTACACCTGCAATTGTTGAGTTTTTATTAACTGACGGAAACAGTGTTTCATTACTTGAGCGCTACCCGTTTCTGGAGTTTACCGTTAATGAGAACTATCCCGGTTTAAATAACGGAAAGGACAATCTCAATCTGGCGAGAATGGCGATTCGTTTCCCGCTGGTGCTGTCGAACTTCGGCGCGGGAGCAGCCACCCTCAAAGCGATTTACGATGGATTGTTTAAACGGGTCACCCTTGATAAAGGCTTTATTCAGCAGCGTGCGTTTGAACTCTCCTTCGAGCCATTTATGCGCGCGATCCTCTGGCAAATAACGCCGCACTGCCAGTCGGTAATGGTTGCCGGAATTGACGATCACGGTCTGTTACAACGCGTTCTTTCATTTAATTTCGGTGCCATGCAGGGCAGCCTGTGGCCAGCCGTAACGGCAGAGCACGTCACGACGCTCGTTCAGTGATAACCCTTTTCTTCGCCCGTGTTTAATTCCCGGTAAAACCTCTACACTAAAAGCAGGAGGACCTATGACCCTGTCTTTTACCGCACACTGGCACGATGAATTGCCCGGCTTCTATACCGCTCTCAATCCCACTCCGTTAGATAACGCCCGTCTGATCTGGCATAACGAGACGCTGGCGGATTCGCTTGCGATCCCCCCGGCATTATTCCAGCCGTCCGAAGGGGCAGGCGTGTGGGGCGGCGAAACGCTTTTGCCGGGTATGCGACCGCTTGCGCAAGTCTATAGTGGACATCAGTTTGGCGTCTGGGCAGGGCAACTCGGCGATGGCCGTGGGATCCTGCTCGGCGAACAACAGCTCCCCAACGGCGAAACCGTAGACTGGCACCTCAAAGGGGCTGGCCTGACGCCTTATTCGCGTATGGGCGATGGGCGCGCCGTGCTGCGTTCAACCATTCGCGAAAGCCTGGCCTCAGAAGCGATGCATGCCCTGGGTATTCCGACATCGCGCGCGCTGTCGATTGTCACCAGCGATACGCCCGTTTCACGAGAAACGATTGAGCAGGGGGCTATGCTCATCCGCGTTGCCCAAAGCCATCTGCGTTTCGGCCATTTCGAACATTTTTACTATCGCCGCGAGCCGGAAAAGGTTCGCCAGCTTGCCGATTTCGCCCTTCGCCACCACTGGCCGCATCTGCAGGACGAGGCGGACAAATACCTTTTATGGTTCCGCGATATTGTCGCCCGCACCGCGTCGATGATTGCGCGCTGGCAGACCGTCGGTTTCGCGCATGGCGTAATGAACACCGACAATATGTCCCTGCTCGGGCTGACCTTTGATTATGGGCCTTTTGGTTTCCTCGATGATTATCAGCCGGGCTACATCTGTAACCATTCGGATTACCAGGGTCGCTACAGCTTTGATAATCAGCCTGCCGTCGGGCTGTGGAATCTCCAGCGTCTGGCGCAGTCGCTGTCGCCGTTTATCGACGTGGAAGGCCTGAACGATGCGCTCGATAGTTACCAGGAAGTACTGTTGCGGGAGTATGGTTCCCTGATGCGCAGCAAGCTGGGGCTGCTGACGCAGGAGAAAGGGGATAACGCGCTTCTCAATACCCTGTTCTCCCTGATGGCCCGCGAGGGGAGCGACTACACCCGCACCTTCAGAATGCTGGGCCAGACCGAGCAGCAGAGCGCCGCCTCACCGCTACGCGATGAGTTCATTGACCGACAGGCCTTTGATGACTGGTTCACCGCTTACCGCACGCGCCTGCAGGGTGAGCAGATTGATGACGCCACCCGTCAGGAAAAGATGAACGCGGTTAACCCGGCGATGGTGCTGCGCAACTGGCTGGCTCAGCGGGCGATTGAGCAGGCAGAGCAGGGGCAGTATGACGAACTGCACCGCTTGCATGCTGCGCTACGCACGCCGTTTGCCGACAGGGAGGATGATTACGTCAGCCGCCCGCCGGACTGGGGCAAGCGGCTGGAAGTGAGCTGCTCAAGCTAAGGGGCAAGAAAAACCTGCGGCGCGGCGTGAGCCGGGTGCTGGCCGACATGCACCTGCGCGCCATACCAGTGGGCCAGCGCATCGGCCTGCAGAACCTGCTCCGGCGTGCCGTTGGCCACAATGTGCCCGTTGTGCAAAAGCAAAATCCTGTCCGCCCAGAGTGCCGCCAGATTGAGATCGTGCAGCACCACGCAAACGTGGAGATGGCCCTTGTCGGTCAGCGACTTCAGCAGCCTGAGTAGATGCTGCTGGTGGTAGAGATCGAGCGCCGAGGTCGGTTCATCGAGAAAAAGCCAGCCGCGAGGCGCACCATCTTGCCAGAGTTGCGCCAGCGCGCGCGCAAGCTGGACGCGCTGCTGCTCGCCGCCGGAGAGAGCGTTGTACTGTCTTCCGGCCAGCGGCAGACAGCCGGTCAGCGCCATCACCTGATGAATAATTGCCGGTTCCGGCTGGTGACTCCACGGCGCGCGTCCCATCCCGATAACGGCCTCAACGGGCCAGTCGAAGCCGAGCTGAGTATGCTGGCGCATCACCGCGCGATAGCGCGACAAGGTGTCCGGCGCCCATTCGCTCAACGCTTTTCCCGCCAGAAAACAGCAGCCACTGACGGGTTTCAGGTAACCCGTTAGCAGCCGCAGTAACGTGGATTTCCCCGCGCCATTCGGGCCAATCAGCGCCACCAGTTCGCCCTTTGACAGCGTGAGCGAAACGTCTTTGATAAGCGTGCGCCCCGCGAGCGTACAGCACACATTTTCAGCGCAATACCGTTCAGCCATGTCGGCCTCCCCGACGAAAGATGAGCCACAGGAACCAGGGGGCACCGATAAGGCTGGTCAGCAACCCGACCGGCATTTCCGCGGGCGCGACCAGCGTGCGTGCCACCGTATCCGCCACCAGCAGCAACAGCGCGCCTGCCAGCACCGAGCCGGGAAGGGTCGCCCGATGATCCGCGCCCAGCCACATGCGCATCAGGTGCGGGACGACCAGCCCGACAAAGCCAATAACGCCGCTGACGGCAACGGCCGCAGCCACCAGCAGCGCGCTGCACAGAAGTAAAATCCGCTGCACCACCACGACATCCACGCCCAGATAGTGCGCCTCTTCCTCACCCAACTGGAGCAGGTTGAGCGCGCTGGCGAGACGCCAGATAATCAGCACCGTCGGTACCATCAGCGAGGTCACGGCCAGCAGCGTTGACCACTGTGCCTGACCGAGGCTGCCCATGCCCCAGAGTGACAGCTGGCGAAGCTGCGCGTCGTTGCTAAGCCAGGAGAGGACGCCCACCGCGGCACCGCATAAGGCATTTATCGCAATTCCCACCAGCAGCAGGCGCGACAGCGAACTGTCACGCTGCTGGCTGAGCACAAAGATCACCACCGTCGCCGCCAGCGCGCCGAGAAAGGCCGCCAGCATGGGGGCATACAGCATGACCAGCGCGGGCAGCGAAAGCGGGATGACCACCCACAGGGCAACGGCCAGCGCCGCACCGCTGCTGATCCCGAGCAGGCCGGGGTCTGCCAGCGGGTTACGAAACAGCCCCTGCATCACGCAGCCCGCCAGCGCCAGAGAGCCGCCGATCGTCAGGGCCAGCAGCACACGCGGCAGTCGAATGGTCAGCCAGATCTGACGCAGCGCCTCATCGCTGCTGTTCCACAGCAGGCTTACCGGCAGACGCAACGCGCCAAAGCCAGTTGCCATGAGGGTCATCACGGCGAGAAAGAGGGCCATTCCCCACAGCGACAGGGTTGTCCGGCGGGTCATCAGGGCAATTGCTCCGCTTTGGCGCGCAACTGCTGGATGGCCTGTGGCGTGCGCACGCTAAAGCCCAGCAGCGCCATATCATCAATGGCCAGCACCTGCCTGCCGCGTCCCGCCGGGGTCTGTGCCAGACCCGGCAACTTCCAGAGATTCTCTTCCCCGCCCAGCGCTTTTATGCCGTCCTGGGAGATGACCACCAGATCGGGCTGGCTGGCGATGGTACCCTCCTGCGAGAGCGGTTGGTAGCGGGTGAAGCCCTGCATCGCATTCTGCAGCCCCGCCGCCCGGATAGCCGCATCCGCACCGGTCTGCTGTCCGGCTGCCATGGCGGTCATCCCGCCGTGGTTGAGGATAAACAGCACCCGTTTGTTGAGCGGTGAAGCGGGCAGCGCCGCCAGTTCCGCGCGCAGCGTGTTGCGCAAGGTTTCCCCCTGCGCCTCACGGTGGGTAGCTTCGGCAACGACGCGGATCTTTTCGTCGATGACGTCCAGCGTATTCCGGGCGGGTACGGTGATGACCCTGACGTGACTCTGCGCAACCTGTTCGAGCGCCAGAGAAGGCTGCGCCTGCGCGCTCGCCAGAACCAGCGTCGGGCGCACGGATAAAATGCCTTCGGCGTTAAGCTGGCGCAAATACCCCACGTCGGGCAGACGCGTCGCCGCCTGCGGCCATCGGCTGGTGCTGTCGCGCGCCACCAGCGAAGACCCTGCGTCAAGGGCGTAGACAATCTCCGTGACGTCGCCGCCGAGCGTGACGATTTTCTCCGGCGTGGCGGCTAAGGTCACCCACGGCAGGATGCCAAGCAGGGCAAGCCATTTTTTCATGCGGCCAGTCCTTTCGGCGTCAGGGCGTCAATCTGGCTGCGCCACTGGCTTTGCTCCGGCTCACCTTCGGTGCGTTGGCCGTACAGCTGGGCGATTTGCGTGCCGTCGGCGGCGAACAGCTCCAGGCTGGTGACATGGCCGTCTGCGGTTGGTTTACGCGTCACCCAGGTTTCCGCGACGGTCTCTTCCAGCAGATGCAGGGTAAAGGCCTTATTGAAGATGTTCAGCCAGCCTTTCATCGGCACCAGCTTTTCTACCACGCCGGTGAAGATCTGCACGCAGCCGCGGTTGCCCACGAACACCATGATTTCATTGCCGTCCTGACGCGCGGTTTCCAGCAGCTTCGCCAGCGCACCGTTGTCCACCTTGCAGGCGAGGTCGTCGCCCACCAGGCGGAACGCCTGCTGGCGGCTGAGGCTGTGGCGCTTAAGCAGGCTGAAGAACTGATGCACGTCGGTCATGGCGCGCCACTCTTTGTCTACCGTGTCTGCGTCAGCATGTTCAGCGTGCGCAGGTGTTTCGGCCGGTTTTAACGCCAGCGGCGGGTTATCGGCAATGATGAAGCGCGTCAGCACGTCACCCCAGGCGCTGACGTCGGTATTGTCGGTGGTGTACACCTTGAGCAGGGCGTCGCCCTGATGGTCAAAGAACTGAATGCTCTGGCGCTCGCCGCGTGCCGTGGCTTCGCTGACGTGAAACACGCTTGCCCACTGATTGAGGAACAGGCGGAGGTCCAGCGCGCGCGGGTTCAGCACCAGCCCGGCGTGGCCCTTGAGATGCTGGTTTGTAAACGCGCCCACCTGCTCGTGCACGGCGTATTCGTTGCGGCAGATGCACTTGGTTTCACCCACGGCTTCCAGCGCGCCTAAAATTTCGCGGATTTCACCGCGCAGCCGCCAGGCGTCGTGGCCCACGCGGGCAAAGGTCAGCTCCGCTTCGCTGATGTTCATCAAGCCTGCGATGTCACGTGCGTACTTACCCGGGTTTTGTTCTTTTAGCTCAAGCCAGCGTGTGTAGTGATTCATTATCTTTTCCTTCCAGATTCTTGCCCCGGTGAACCGGGGCGGGGATTACCACTGATAACTTACAAAAATCTTGCCGTTACGGCCGTCCTGCGGGATGCCCTGCGGTGACCAGTATTCTTTATCGAAGGCGTTGCCCAGCACCAGCGTGGTGGTCACGCCTTTGAACTGTTCCTGACCCTGATAGCTGACGTAGAAATCGTTGACCGCATAGCCCGGCTGCTTGCTGTAGCTGCTGCTGATGTGGGTTGAGCGATCGACAAAGGTACCGATCCAGCCCACGGAGAAGCCGCTTTGTGCCACCGGAATGTCGAGCTTGCTGGTGACGGTGTCCGGGTTAATGCTGGAGATATACTCGCCCGTATCGGTGTCTTTACCCCGCGTGCGGTTGTAGGCGACGTCAAGGTTGAAGAGGTTGGCCGAGTACTTCGCCATCACATCCCAGCCCCAGATTTTGGCGTTAGGTACGTTATAGGACATGGTGGTGGCCGCAGCAAAATCGACGGTGGTAGAGATGTAGTCTTTGGCTTTGGTATCGAAGTAGCTGGCTTTGAACTCCAGCGCATCGTTGGCGAGCATCAGATCGTCAAAGCGCAGGCCAAAACCGACCTCCTGGGTTTCGTTGGTTTCCGGTCGCAGGTTGGGGTTTGGTACCCAGTAGTTAGTGTAGAAGCTGCCGATGGAGAAATGTTTGGAGTCGTTGTACATCTCGCCCATCGTCGGCGCGCGGAAGGCCTGCGCCCAGGAGCCAAACAGCATCAGCCAGTCGGCAGGGCTGACGGTTAACCCGGCACGGGAGGACCACTTATCGGCATCCACATCGTCGTAGCCGTTGCTGCTGCCGCGATAGTTATCGTAACGGGTACCGCCTAGCAGGGTAACGGGCAGGTCGCGCAGGGTGATTTCGTCCTGCAGCCAGCCGGAGCTGAAGTCAATTTTCGCCTCCGGGAAGCCGGTGGTCGCGCCGCCCGGAGTCTGCTCCTGACGGTAATATTCACCGCCATAGGTCAGCAGGTGAGAGGCAAAGGAGTCGCTGAACAGGCGGGTACGGTTTTCGACTTTTCCGCCTTTGGTCGTCTGCTTGCGGAACTCACCGGTTCCGTCGATGTTCTGGGCGTTGATGCGCGCTTCGGACCAGTAGAGCTTCGCATCGGCGTTCAGCCAGTCGTTGCCCGGCGGCGCAATGTTATACCCGAGCTGGGCATCGCGCTGGATGGTGGAGCGGTTGGTCATCGGGTTACTGCTGTCGCTCGCGTCGGTGGTTTGCGGGTTTTTCGGCTCCTGCGCATCGTTATTGTAGTAGCGCAGGGAACCGCTCAGCGTCTGGGCCGGATCTATTTTCCAGCTGCCTTTCGCCAGCATGTTGTTGATCGACTCATCATTGGGGGCCGTTGCGCCGTCGCTCTGACGAATGTCACCGCGGTCGCGGCTGGACCATGAGACCACGCCGTCCAGGGTATCGGTGCGGCCAAAGGCGCTCGCCCCCATGCCGAGGCTGTGATCGCCCGTCGCACCGGTACCAAACACGCGATAGCCGCTGTTTTTGCCCGGTTCCAGCAGGTCTTTAGCATCGACGGTGTCGTAGGAGATCACGCCGCCCAACGCGCCGCTGCCGTACAGCAGGGCCGACGGACCGCGAACCACTTCGATACGCTTAATCAGCGCCGGGTCCAGGAAGGTGCTGTTCAGGTGGCCGGTGTCAGTCCCCTGACGGATGCCGTCTACCAGCACCAGCACGCCGCGACGGTCATAGCCGCGCAGGTTAACGTCCTGGCCGTTGGTGCGCCCGCTGCCGTCCAGCGTCAGGCCGGGCACTTTGCGCAGCAGGTCGGCGGCTGAGCTGGCGGTCTGGTTTTCCGGGGCGGAGGCGTCAATCACGCTGACCATCATCGGGGCTTCAAAGGCGCTTCGGGCGTTGCCCGTGGCGGTAACGGTAATATCTTCTGCTGCAGCAGCAAACGCGGTGCCCGGAAGCGCACTGGCAATCGCCAGCGCCAGGAGGGAAGGGCATAAAGACGCGGAACGCGGGTGTGGCATAGCAACTCTCCATTAAGAATCGAAAGCGCTGGCTGCCTGGGGATCACCTGGGTGGCTGGCGTATTTTTGTTTACTTTATTTCGTGAGGATCAGTTTTCCGGCATTCGTCTGGCGCAGCAGGTAGAGCTGGCCGTCATGCTCGATAATCACCCGCCCTTCATTGCCGAGCAGCGTTTTGCTGTCAATGCGGCGATCGGCGGTGGCGGGGGACGGTGCTGTGTGTTTTTTTACTGGCGTTGCCGCACTGTTATCCGTACGTGACATAGTGTTTATAAATAACAATCAATGTAACAATGATAATCATTATCAATAAACTGCAAATTCACGGCAAGCGTTTTTGTGAAAATATTGTGACGGGATCAAATTTGGGGTGGGAAGAGGGATGGTGCGGTCTGGTGCCCTCACCCCGGCCCTCTCCCACGGGGAGAGGGAGAAAACATTAAAAAAGGCAACTACGTTGCCTTTTTGCTTTTACCTTGCCACCCGGCATAGCCTCAGAAGCGGCTGTCCACTGCCGCCGCCAGTTTCTCTACCAGCAGCTCGCTGTCTTCCCAGCTCAGGCACGGATCGGTAATCGACTGGCCGTAAACCATCTGCTGACCGGCAACGATTTTTTGGGTGCCTTCTTTGATGAAGCTTTCAGCCATAATGCCCGCCACGGCGGTCGAGCCGCTGCGGATCTGCTGGCAGATCTCATCGCAGACGTCGAGCTGGCGACGGTGCTGTTTCTGGCAGTTGCCGTGGCTGAAATCCACCACCAGGTGTTCAGGCAGGTCAAATTCTGCCAGCGTCTCGCAGGCGGCGGCGATATCGTCCGCGTGGTAGTTCGGTTTTTTACCGCCGCGCATGATGATATGGCCGTACGGGTTGCCGCTGGTCTGGTAGATGGTCATGTGCCCGTTCTTGTCCGGGGAGAGGAACATGTGGCTGGCACGCGATGCGCGAATGGCGTCAACCGCGATACGGGTGTTACCGTCCGTCCCATTCTTAAAGCCCACCGGGCAGGAGAGCGCGGAGGCCATCTCGCGGTGGATCTGGCTTTCGGTGGTACGTGCGCCAATCGCGCCCCAGCTGATGAGATCGGCGATAAACTGCCCGGTCACCATATCCAGAAACTCGGTGGCGGTCGGTACGCCCAGCTCGTTCACCTGCAGTAGCAGTTTACGCGCCAGCTCAATACCGTGATTAACGCGGTAGCTCCCGTTAAGGTCCGGGTCGGAAATCAGCCCCTTCCAGCCCACCACGGTGCGCGGCTTTTCAAAGTAGGTACGCATCACAATCTCGAGGCGATGCTGGTGCTTCTCACGCAGCCCCTGCAGACGTTTTGCGTAGTCCATGGCGGCATCAAGGTCGTGGATAGAGCACGGGCCAATCACCACCAGAAGGCGCTTGTCTTCACCGTTGAGGATTTTTTCAATGCGTCGGCGCGAGGCGGTGACATGGTCAGCCACGCCTGCGGAAACGGGATGGCGCTGTGCCAGTTCAGCCGGTGTGACCAGGCTATCAATGCGCGCCGTGCGGAGTTCGTCGGTTTTATTCATGGAATATCTCAGAAATTTTTTGCTTCATCGGCAGACTACCGGGAAGTGATGGGCATCACCTTAAACCAATCCCCGCTGATTTCAAGTTCGGGGCGAGGCCGCCCCGACGATGCGGCTGATGATACCCGAATCCGTGATAATGTACTAGCATATTAGTACATGCGGCGATTCAGCCCCATGATATCGAGGATTTTGGTGGCAATCTCTTCCACCGAATAGTTAGTGCTGTTCAGCCACGGGATCTGGTTTTTGCGGTACAGGGCTTCAACCTCGGAGACTTCCATCCGGCACTGACGCATCGACGCGTAGCGGCTGTTTTCGCGGCGCTCCTCGCGAATGGCCGCCAGGCGTTCCGGGTTGATGGTCAGGCCAAAAAGCTTATGCTGGAGCGGCTTGAGCGCGGCGGGTAGCACCAGGTTATCCATATCGTCGGCAATAAAGGGGTAGTTCGCCGCCCGGATGCCAAACTGCATCGCCAGATAGAGGCTGGTCGGCGTTTTGCCGCAGCGCGACACGCCAAGCAGGATAACCTGCGCCTGATCGAGGTTGCGCATTGAAATCCCATCGTCGTGGGCGAGGGTGTAATCGATAGCCGCGATGCGCGCGTCGTATTTGATGAGGTTCCCGGGGTTCAGCCCGTGGGTGCGATGCGCGACAGGCGTCGGGTCCAGCTGCAGTTCGCTCTGAAGCGGGGCAACCAGCGCCTGCACAATATCCTGGCAGAAGCCTTCACTTTGCAGAATGATGGCGCGGATCTCGGGGATGACAATCGAATAGAAGACCAGCGGGCGAATGCCGGTTTGCTGGAAAATGGCGTCAATCTGGTCCTTCACCGCTTTGGCCCGGCTCTCATTTTCCACGAACGGCAGCGTGATGCTGTTAATCGATACGGGGAATTGCGACATCACCGCATGGCCTAACACCTCGGCGGTGATCGCCGTACCATCAGAAATATAAAAAACGTGGCGATCAACAGCATTATCCATTTTATTCACCCTGAAGTGCGTACGTAATTGCCTGAAAGCATAAATTAAAAAAGTTAATTGCACAGCAAAGAACTTGTCCTAAATATAAATGAAATGGTGTTTTTAATTTTCCTGAAAAGTGGATTTCATTTTTCAAATAGCGGCTTTATTTCTATGGTTTTTCACTGAATCTATAGGAATCATCGGGTTAGTAGCCGGGTGGAAACTGTCCTAAAAGATGAAAATTTAAATTGCTTACACGATTCACCGTTTTTTTAGCGCAAACAATTATGCCAGTATAAATACGTAGTCAGGCGTTTCTTACTCCGATCAAATATCACAAAAGGATTGTTTCGATGTCCAACAATGGCTCGTCACCGCTGGTGCTTTGGTATAACCAACTCGGCATGAATGATGTAGACAGAGTTGGAGGCAAAAATGCCTCCCTGGGTGAAATGATTACAAACCTGTCCGGCATGGGTGTCTCCGTGCCAAACGGGTTTGCCACAACGGCCGATGCGTTTAACCTGTTTTTAGACCAGAGCGGCGTGAACCAGCGCATTTACGACCTGCTGGATAAAACGGATATTGATGATGTTACCGAGCTTGCCAAAGCCGGGTCTCAAATCCGCCAGTGGATTATCGACACACCTTTCCAGCCGGAACTGGAAAAAGCCATTCACGATGCCTATAACCAGCTCTCCGCCGATGATGCGCAGGCCTCGTTTGCCGTGCGTTCTTCTGCTACTGCGGAAGATATGCCGGATGCCTCGTTCGCCGGACAGCAGGAGACCTTCCTGAACGTCCAGGGCTACGACGCGGTGCTGGTGGCGGTGAAGCACGTGTTTGCTTCCCTGTTCAACGACCGCGCGATCTCCTACCGCGTGCATCAGGGCTATGACCACCGCGGCGTGGCGCTTTCCGCTGGCGTGCAGCGTATGGTGCGCTCCGATGTGGGCTCTTCCGGCGTGATGTTCTCCATCGATACTGAATCTGGTTTTGACCAGGTGGTGTTTATCACCTCCGCGTGGGGGCTGGGTGAGATGGTGGTGCAGGGTGCCGTGAACCCTGATGAATTCTACGTTCACAAACCTACCCTGGCCGCCAACCGTCCGGCGGTGGTGCGCCGCACCATGGGGTCGAAAAAAATTCGCATGATCTATGCCCCGACCCAGGAGCATGGCAAGCAGGTAAAAATTGAGGATGTGCCGCAGGAGCAGCGCGACCGTTTCTCCCTGACCGATGCCGAAGTGGAAGAGCTGGCGAAACAGGCCGTGCAGATTGAAAAACACTACGGTCGCCCGATGGATATTGAATGGGCGAAAGACGGCCATACCGGCAAGCTGTTTATCGTGCAGGCGCGCCCGGAAACCGTGCGTTCCCGCGGCCAGGTGATGGAGCGTTACACGCTGCACGCCCAGGGCAAAATCGTGGCCGAAGGCCGCGCCATCGGCCACCGTATCGGTGCCGGCCCGGTGAAGGTGATCCACGACATCAGCGAGATGAACCGTATTGAACCGGGTGACGTACTGGTCACCGACATGACTGACCCGGACTGGGAACCGATCATGAAGAAGGCGGCCGCCATCGTCACTAACCGCGGCGGGCGCACCTGCCACGCGGCGATCATCGCCCGCGAGCTGGGGATCCCGGCGGTAGTGGGCTGTGGTGATGCCACCGAGCGCATGAAGGACGGCGAGAGCGTGACCGTCTCCTGTGCGGAAGGAGATACCGGCTATGTGTACGCCGACATTCTCGACTTCAGCGTGAAAAGTTCCAGCGTCGATACCATGCCGGACCTGCCGCTGAAGATCATGATGAACGTCGGTAACCCTGACCGCGCGTTCGACTTCGCCTGCCTGCCGAACGAAGGGGTTGGCCTGGCGCGTCTGGAATTTATCATCAACCGGATGATTGGCGTGCACCCGCGGGCGCTGCTGGAGTTTGACGAGCAGGACGCGAAACTGCAGAACGAAATCCGCGAGATGATGAAAGGCTATGATTCGCCGAAAGAGTTCTACGTGGGTCGTCTGACAGAAGGGATCGCGACGCTGGGCGCGGCGTTCTATCCGAAACGCGTCATCGTGCGTCTGTCTGACTTTAAGTCTAACGAATACGCCAACCTGGTGGGCGGCGAGCGCTACGAGCCAGAGGAAGAGAACCCGATGCTGGGCTTCCGTGGCGCCGGACGCTACGTGTCCGAGAGCTTCCGCGACTGCTTTGCGCTGGAGTGTGACGCGGTGAAACGCGTGCGCAACGACATGGGGCTGACCAACGTCGAGATCATGGTTCCGTTCGTGCGTACCGTGGATCAGGCGAAGGCGGTGGTGGACGAGCTGGCGCGCCAGGGGCTGAAGCGCGGCGAGAACGGGCTGAAGATCATCATGATGTGTGAGATCCCGTCCAACGCCCTGCTGGCCGAGCAGTTCCTCGAGCATTTCGACGGCTTCTCTATCGGTTCAAACGACATGACGCAGCTGGCGCTGGGTCTTGACCGTGACTCGGGCGTGGTTTCCGAGCTGTTCGATGAACGTAACGAGGCGGTGAAAGCGCTGCTGTCGATGTCCATTCGCGCGGCGAAGAAGCAGGGGAAATATGTCGGGATTTGCGGGCAAGGGCCTTCTGACCACGAAGATTTTGCCGCCTGGCTGATGGAGGAGGGCATTGACAGCCTCTCCCTGAACCCGGACACCGTGGTACAGACCTGGCTGAGCCTGGCGGAACTGAATAAGTAATATTGCTTGTGTCATCAAGCCGGGGAGCTAACCACTCCCCGGCTTTTTTTATGCCTTGCGCGTACGCAGGGCAAAAAAAAGCCCATCGTGGGAGATGGGCAAAGACTACACACAGCAATTCGTTGTTTCACTCAGGGGATTTCCATGCTTATAAATCAAGGTGTTGATTTATAACCGTGCCCTAATAGTAGGCATCTCAACTTTTAGCGTCGATCAGATTCCTCTCAATAGTTAAAGAGAAGTAAAGATTTCGCATGTTTAATTGCAGATGGGCGGGATATAGGGCGGGTCTGACCAGTGGGCAGAGAATAAATAGTTTAGCGTTGTTTAAGTATTCGAAGAGCAGGCCGGGCAAGCGAAGGCGCCACCCGGCAACAGGTTTACTGCGTATTCTTATCTTCCAGCGCTTCCAGTTCGCTCAGGATCGCGTCCGGGTCGGTGCCCGGCGGTGGGATTTCATGCACCCAGGCGGAGAACAGACGCCAGGTCACGGCCAGCAGAACCGGGCCAATAAACAGGCCGATCATCCCGAAGGCAATCAGCCCGCCGATCACGCCGGACAAAATCAAAATCAGCGGTAAATCGGCACCCATGCGGATCAGTATCGGGCGGATGACGTTATCCATGGTGCCGACCACGCAGCTCCACACCAGCAGGACGGTGCCCCAGGTGGTATCGCCCGTCCAGTAAAGCCAGATGATGCTCGGCACCAGCACCAGCAAAGGGCCCAGTTGCGCAAGGCAGGTCATCAACATCACCACGGTAAAGACGGTGGCATACGGCACGCCGGAGACAGCAAGGCCGATGCCGCCGAGGATCGCCTGCACCAGCGCGGTAACCACTACACCAAGCGCGACGGCGCGAACGGCCTGAGCGGCCAGCAGCACGGCGGCGTCGCCGCGTTTACCGGCGAGCCGGGTCGCGAAGTGGCGTACGCCGAGCGCAACCTGCTCACCGCGCCAGTACAGCAGGGCGCTGAACACCAGCATCAATGCACAGTGCATCATAAAGCGACCGATATGCGCCGCCTGGCCGACAAACCAGGTGGTCGTGGTGCCGATGTACGGGCGAACTTTTGCCATCAGGGCGCTGCCGCCCATCTCCAGCAGACCGTGCCAGCCGCTGTAGAGCTTTGCGCCAATCACCGGAATGCTGTTGAGCCACGCGAGGTCCGGCAGCGTCATGTCGCCGCTGCTCACGGCGCGGATCACCGGGCCGCTGGAATCAACGAGGCTGTTCACCAGCAGGGCAATCGGAATAATAAAGAGCAGGAACAACAGCAGGGTCATCACCAGAACGGCTAAAGCGCGGCGACCAAACAGCATCTTCTGCAGACGCAACAGCAGCGGCCAGGTGGCGACAACGACGGTCCCGGCCCATGCAAACCCGAGAATAAACGGCTGAACAATCCACAGACACGCAATGATCATAAGTGCCAGAAACAGCACCGACAGCAATATTTGCGCAACATCCCTGGGCTGACGAAGATTGACCATAAACGAAACTTTCCTTTTTAGAACGCCAGAACGGCTGGCGGGAACATAAACCGCGTATCACTAATCATTAGTGATTTCAGCGATTTTTGACAGGCGGATTCTGCCTGTAATTCACCAGAGCACATAAGAAAAAAATGTGATAAAACTTTCCAGACACAACGCAAACGATTTCACACCTCTTATTAGGGTCGACAGTAATGATCCCACAGATTTCTCAGGCACCCGGCGTCGTTCAGCTGGTGCTTAATTTTTTGCAGGCACTGGAGCAACAGGGTTTTACAGGTGATACCGCCACGAATTATGCCGACAGGCTGACGATGGCGACGGATAACAGTATCTACCAGCTTCTTCCCGATGCGGTCGTCTTTCCGCGTTCTACCGCCGATGTCGCGCTGATTGCACGCCTGGCGTCGCAGGAGCGGTTTCTCTCTCTGGTCTTCACCCCGCGCGGCGGCGGGACGGGCACCAACGGGCAGGCGCTGAACCAGGGCATTATCATTGATATGTCGCGCTATATGAACCGCATCATCGAAATTAACCCGGAAGAGGGGTGGGTGCGTGTCGAGGCGGGCGTCATTAAGGATCAGCTCAACCAGTACCTTAAACCTTTCGGCTACTTCTTTGCCCCTGAACTCTCCACCAGTAACCGCGCGACCCTTGGCGGGATGATCAATACCGATGCGTCGGGGCAGGGGTCGCTGGTGTATGGCAAAACGTCCGATCACGTTATGGGCGTGCGTGCGGTGTTGCTCGGTGGCGATATCCTGGATACGCAGCCGCTGCCGGTTGAACTGGCCGAGACGCTGGGCAAAGAGAACACCGTCACCGGGCGCATCTACCGTACTGTGCTGGAACGCTGCCGGGACAATCGCCCGCTTATTCTTGATAGATTCCCGAAACTGAACCGCTTCCTGACGGGCTACGACCTGCGCCACGTTTTCAACGACGACATGACGCAGTTCGACCTGACCCGCATCCTGACCGGTTCGGAAGGGACGCTGGCCTTTATCACCGAGGCGCGCCTTGATATTACCCGGCTGCCGAAGGTGCGGCGGCTGGTGAACGTCAAATACAACTCCTTTGATTCCGCGCTGCGTAATGCGCCATTTATGGTTGAGGCGCGGGCGCTGTCGGTGGAAACCGTCGATTCCAAAGTCTTAAATCTGGCCCGGGAAGATATCGTCTGGCACTCCGTCAGCGAGCTTATCACCGACGTGCCGGACAAAGAGATGCTTGGCCTGAACATTGTGGAGTTTGCCGGAGACGATGCAGAGCTGATTGACGGCCAGGTGGCGGCATTATGTCAGCGTCTGGATGAACTGATGGCGCGTGGCGAAGGCGGGATCATTGGCTGGCAGCTCTGTCAGGATCTCTCTGGCATCGAACGTATCTATGCGATGCGCAAAAAAGCCGTGGGGCTGCTGGGCAATGCCAAAGGGGCCGCCAAGCCGATCCCGTTTGCGGAAGATACCTGCGTTCCGCCGGAGCATCTGGCCGATTATATCGTTGAGTTCCGCGCGCTGCTGGACAGCCACGGCCTGAGCTACGGCATGTTTGGGCATGTCGATGCCGGAGTTCTGCACGTTCGCCCGGCGCTGGACATGTGCGACCCGCAGCAGGAGATCCTGATGAAAGAGATCTCCGATGACGTGGTGGCCTTAACGGCGAAATACGGTGGATTGCTGTGGGGCGAGCACGGCAAGGGCTTTCGCGCCCAGTACAGCCCGGCGTTCTTCGGTGAGCAACTGTTCGGCGAGCTACGCAAGATCAAAGCCGCCTTCGACCCGGATAACCGGCTTAACCCCGGCAAGATATGCCCGCCTGAGGGCGTGGATGCGCCGATGCTGCAGGTGGATGCGGTTAAGCGCGGCACCTATGACAGGCAGATCCCGATTGCGGTGCGCTCGTCCTGGCGCGGGGCGATGGAGTGTAACGGCAACGGGCTGTGCTTTAACTTTGACGTCAACAGCCCGATGTGCCCGTCGATGAAAATCACCAGCAACCGGATCCACTCTCCGAAAGGGCGTGCGACGCTGGTGCGTGAATGGCTGCGCCTGCTGGCCGATCGCGGAGTGGATCCGCTGAAGCTGGAGCAGGAGCTGCCGGAAAAACGGGCCAGCCTGCGCTCGCTTATCGAACGCACCCGCAACAGCTGGCATGCGGACCGGGGCGAGTACGATTTCTCGCACGAAGTTAAAGAGGCAATGTCCGGCTGTCTGGCCTGCAAAGCCTGTTCCACCCAGTGCCCGATTAAAATTGACGTGCCGGATTTCCGCTCGCGCTTCCTGCAGCTTTACCACACGCGGTATCTGCGCCCGATGCGCGATCACCTGGTGGCAACGGTCGAAAGCTACGCTCCGCTGATGGCGCGCGCGCCTAAAACCTTCAACTTCTTTATTAACCAGCCGCTGGTGCGCAAACTTTCCGAAAAACATATCGGGATGGTGGATCTGCCGCTGCTGTCCACGCCGTCGCTGCAGCGCCAGCTGGTGGGGCACCGCTCGGCGAACATGACGCTGGAACAGCTTGAGGCGCTCGGCCCGGAGCAAAAATCCGGCATGGTGCTGGTGGTTCAGGATCCGTTCACCAGCTATTACGACGCCGAGGTTGTGGCCGACTTCGTGCGGCTGGCTGAAAAAATTGGCTATCAGCCGGTGGTGCTGCCGTTCTCACCGAACGGTAAGGCGCAGCACATCAAAGGTTTCCTGACGCGCTTTGCGGAAACCGCACAGAAAACGTCTGATTTTTTAAATCGCGTCGCGCAGCTGGGTATCCCGATGGTCGGCGTCGATCCTGCCCTGGTGCTCTGCTATCGCGATGAATACAAACAGATCCTCGGCGATAAACGCGGTGATTTTCACGTGATGCTGGTCCACGAGTGGCTGCCCGCCGCGCTGGATAAGACCGCGCAAACCGACGTTAGCGGCGAGTCGTGGTACCTGTTTGGCCACTGTACTGAAGTGACCGCACTGCCCGGCGCGCCGGCGCAGTGGGCCTCCATTTTTGCGCGTTTTGGCGCGAAGCTTGAGAGCGTCAGCGTGGGCTGCTGCGGGATGGCAGGCACGTACGGCCATGAAATCAAAAACCACGCGAATTCGCTCGGCATCTATGAGCTGTCGTGGCACCAGGCGATGCAGCGTCTGCCGCGCAACCGCTGTCTGGCAACGGGCTATTCGTGCCGCAGCCAGGTAAAACGTATTGAGGGTAACGGGGTTCGCCATCCGCTACAGGCCTTACTGGAGATTATTGGATGATCTGGAAACGTGAAGTGACGCTTGAGGCGCTCAACGCCATGGGCAACGGGAATATGGTGGGGCTGCTGGATATCCAGTTTATCCGCATTGGTGAGAATGAACTCGAGGCGACGATGCCGGTAGATCATCGTACCCATCAGCCGTTTGGCCTGCTGCACGGCGGCGCATCCGTTGTGCTGGCCGAAACGCTGGGTTCGGTGGCAGGGTACCTGTGTACTTCCGGCGAGCAGAAGGTTGTCGGGCTGGAGGTGAATGCCAATCACATCCGCGCCGTGCGCAGCGGTCGGGTGCGTGGCGTGTGCCGCGCACTGCACGCCGGGAGCCGTCATCAGGTGTGGCAGATTGATATTCTGGACGAAGAAGATCGCCTGTGTTGCTCGTCGAGGCTGACGACGGCGGTGGTGTAAAGTTTCCAGATGCTTTGCTTTTGGTCAAAAACTGGTCAGCATGTTGTGATATACTGGTCACGTTTTGTACATAAGCGAGGACATCATGGATTCTGAAATAACCCCAACCCAGCTGGCAATTGAATATTTACGTCGCGATTCGAGCAACCTGTCTCCGGCGCAGTACCTGAAAAAGCTGAAACAGCTTGAACTCGAATTTGCTGACCTGCTTGCACTCTCTTCAAATGAACTCAAAGAAGAGATCTATTTTGCCTGGCGGTTGGGCGTTCATGTCCACTAAGCACTGAAAAAAGGTCGCGCTTGCGGCCTTTTTTGTGCCTGTCATTCAGTATTTGGCCGGCAGTTTGTTGATGGTAATCAGCCTGCCTTCCTCCATTTCGATAAACCCGCCTGTTTTAAGATCCGCCAGAATACGCATCACGCCGCTTCGCGAAAGCTGGGTTTTGTCGCGGATGTAGCGTTCTGCCGTGACTGCGGAACGGTAGCTCTCATCTTCTTCCATCAGCCGGAGCAGCTGCTGGCGGATCATCTCATACGCCGTTGGAGCTCCCTGAGGCATGATGGCGTTATACAGCCGGTTATACATAAACATCAGGTGGCTGGAGAGCAGCCCCCAGAGCGCATTCTCTTCGATGATGTGGTTAACCTGAGCCGTAGTCAGCACCCCGATCAGGCAGGGCGTGACGGTTTTAAGATAGTCATCAAAAAAAATGTCCGTCAGGTTAGCGACGCCAAACAGGGCAGGGCTGCTGGCCGTTGAGAGCATCAGCGTGTCGCTTCTGCGGTAGATTGCGACCGTCCCTTCAAGGATCAAATAACACATCCCTTCACCGTTGACCTGCAGGTCTAGCTGTTCGCCGCGGCCTGTTGTGCGCGTGACGCACGAGGGACGTAAGAAGGCGATCAGCTCTTTAGCGTAGGGCGAACCTCTGGGAGGTTTTTCAGACGAGGACATAACGGATAACCTTATACATGGATTATCTCATTATAGTGCGAACCGCAGGGTCATTACCCGGTTTAAAGGGTTAACGATCAATATTTTCGCGGTAAATGATGAAGCTCAAGCAGTATCCCACGCTCCATGGTGATGTACTTTCCGGTACGCAGTTCGGCAAGAATACGCATGATGCCGCTGCGCGATAAATAGGTCCGGCTTTTAATATACGCCGCTGCGGTGGTATTCAACCGGATGGCTTCCGGCTCCTGCATCAGTTCGACAAGCTGGAAGCGGATGATGTCATAGGCCGACATCTGCGAGATTTGCGCGCAGTGCTCATAGACGCGGGAGGCGGTGTAGATCAGCAGTTTTGAGAAATGCTCCCACAGATCCTCACGGGCAACGACGTTATTAAAAACCTCCAGCGGAACGCGCGCAATTTCGGATGTCTCGTTCGCCCTGACATATAAATGCTCAGAAGAGAACTGGCTGCTCACGCCGAGAATAAACGGCGCAGATTCAGAATTTAAAACAATCCCGTCACCCCGACGGTACAGGGCCACGCCGCCTTGCAGCAGCAGGAAGCACTGGCGGATCTCTTTATCATAATACTGAACGACTTCACCCCGGGCGAGAACCATGCGTTGTGCAGCAGGCAGAACATGTTTAATGAGCGTTTCAATGTGCCTGTAAGGTTTTAATTCAAGTACCGTTGATATTCCGCTGTCATGGGCGGCGGACAGACGCGTATTCATTTAAGACCTCAACTGAGAAGCGTGATGATTTTTTGATCACCTGCGAATTATCTTAAAAAATGAGACAGGAGTGAATATGTTACCCGAGTCCAAAAGTAGACCGGAGGATGTATCGGGAATAACGTACTGAAAGTATTACTAACGGGGAAAGAGTCTAAAAGTAGACTGACAAAATTTTGAGTAATATCCGCGACATAGGCAGTGTTAATTAACGGTTAAAATAGAGTCTACAGCTAGACCTCAAATCGATTGTATTCAACATTAAGTTTCTCTAAATTTTATACAGCGGTCAGAAAATGCACATTGCATATCGCCAGATAAAAAGAGTTGCTGCCGATTCTTTTTACGGCTTCCTGCTGCCTGAATGTCGATAATAAATAAAGTTACACGGGATGATGATGATGAAAAAAATGATGGTAATGGCTGCTCTCGCAGCAAGTTCTGCCCTGGCGGCAACAACGGTATTCGCTGCCGCAGGGACGGTAAATTTCGCGGGTAATATTCTGGATTCCGCCTGTGACGTGGATGTTGCATCACAAAACCAGGTTGTCGTACTGGGCGATTATTATAAAACAGAGTTTACCGCCACCGGTGCCAGAACGGCCGCAACGAAATTTAATATCGTTCTGAAAAATTGCCCGGTCACGGTGACCAGCGCAAAAGTGCGTTTTGACGGTACGCCGGATATCAGCAATTCAAACCTGCTGGCTATTGATTCCTCAGTAGCGGGTGCAGCCACCGGGATTGCAATTAACCTGATGACGGCAGATAAAGCAGACCTGCCTCTGCACGGTACCAACGGTTATACCTATATGCTGAGCAGCACTGCGGATAATACGTTGGATTTCTATGCTCAGTATATCTCAACTGCAGCGACGGTGGTCGCGGGTCCGGCTAACTCTGTGGCTAACTTCTCTGTGGTTTACAACTGATATACGAGCACAGCGTTATTACGCTTACGTCTCGATGGGGGGCATATTGCCCCTTGTTTCAAACAGGTAGAAAAATGAAAGTTATTGGCAAAATGATTCTGATATCGGCCGCTGCTCTGGGTATAACGGACGCGTACGCCGGTGTGATTATCGGCGGAACGCGCGTTATTTTTGATGGGGCTAAAAAAGAGGCCTCCATTAACGTTAATAACCCTGACAGCTCGCCTTATCTGATTCAGTCCTGGGTGGATATGCCTCAAGGGGAGAATAATAAAGCGCCGTTTGTGATTACGCCTCCGCTTTATCGTCTGGAGGGTGGGCAGCAAAACGTTGAACGCATCGTGCTGACCGGCGCACTGCCCCAGAATAAAGAGAGTTTGTTCTGGCTCAATATAAAAGCCATTCCCTCATCGGCAGCCCAAACCAATGCCCTGCAAATTGCCGTGAAAACACGCATAAAGCTGATTTATCGTCCGGCTAATTTAAAAGGCTCCAACCCGGAAGAACAGGCGAACCAGTTAAAATGGCAGCGCAGGGGCAATACTCTGGAAGTATCGAACCCGACGCAATACGTCATCAATTTTAATGAAATAAGCCTGGGTGGAAAGAAAGTGGAAGACGTGACGTTTGTTCTGCCAGGTTCGGTCACCCGCTTTGCTATTCCGCAGGGGGCTAATGGCAGTGCAATGACATTTAAAATCATCAATGACTACGGCAGCCCTGGAATAATCCATCAGGTTAACGCGTCATTATAAAGTAAAGGTCTCTCCTGAAAAGATCAGGGAAAAGAAATGGCAACGAAAAAGAATAAAATGTGGCCCGCGCGTCAGGCGTTATATTTTGTCGTTGCGTTTTTCAATGTCGCGCAGTCAGTTTACGCCCGTGAAACATTCAACCCCGAGCTGGTGGAGCTGGATAACCCGGGTATGGGCAAAGCGGATTTGTCCGCGTTTGAAACGGGCGGTCAGGCGCCGGGCCAGTACCGCGTTGACATTATTCTCGACGGCCAGCTTGTAGAGACCAAAGACGTGCAGTTTATTGCCGGGAAAGCCGCGGACGCACCCTTGCAGCCTTGTCTGAGCCTTGAGCGGCTAAAGGCGTGGGGTGTAAAAACCGCGCTGTTCCCCGCGTTGTCGCAAGACAGCGCGGACTGCGTCAACCTGGAGGCGATCCCGCAGGCCAGCGCACGGTTTGAGTTTGCGGCGCAGCGGCTCATCATCAGTATTCCGCAGGCTGCGATCGCTATGCCCGCACGCGGCTATGTCTCGACCGACCGCTGGGACGACGGGATCACCGCTGCCATGCTGAATTACAGCATTAGCGGGGCAAAAGGCTGGGCCAGGCAACATACCGGAACGGACGCCAGCAGCCAGTACATTAACCTGCGTCCGGGGCTTAACGTCGGACCGTGGCGTCTGCGAAATTACAGCACCTGGTCGCGAGACGCGTCAGGGCAGAGCAGCACGGATACGGTTTATACCTATGTTCAGCGCGCCATTATCCCCCTGAAAGCGCAGCTCACGTTAGGCGACAGCGCGTCCCCCTCGGATGTGTTTGACAGTCTGCCGTTTCGCGGCGGCCAGTTGGCCTCGGATGACGATATGCTGCCGGATTCGCAGAAAGGGTACGCCCCGGTGGTCAGAGGGATTGCCCGCACCAATGCCCAGGTGGTTGTGCGCCAGAACGGCTATCAGATTTACCAGACCTACGTGGCGCCCGGGGCCTTTGCGATTACCGATATGTACCCCACCGGCGGCGCGGGCGATCTTGACGTCACCATAGTGGAAAGTGACGGGAGCGAGCAGCACTTTACGCTGCCGTTTGCTTCTCTGCCGGTTTTGCAGCGGGAAGGGCGACTGAAATACGCGCTCACCGCCGGACAGTACCGCTCGTATGACCGCAGCGTAGAAAACACGCCGTTTGGCGTAGTGACGGCCATTTATGGTTTGCCGCAGGGATACACCCTTTACGGCGGCCTGCAGGCATCCGCTAAGTATCAGGCCCTGTCGCTGGGTGTCGGAAAAAATATGGGCGGCCTCGGTGCCGTGTCTGTGGACGTGACGCGGAGCGAATCATCGCCTCAGGGCGAAGGCCTGGCCCACGGCGAGTCCCTGCGGGCGCGATACGCTAAAAACATGGTCAGCACTGGCACCCATTTTTCAATTGCGGGTTACCGCTATGCCACCCGCGGCTATTACGGCATGCAGGAGACTCTGGATACGTATGGCGATAACCGCATCGTTCAGGAGCGGCGTCGCAACCGGGCGGAGTTGACGATGAGTCAGTCGCTCGGCGGAAACCGTGGGTCGCTGATGCTGAGCGCGGCGCGGGAAGATTACTGGAATTCCGGACGAACCATGGCGTCCTACAGCCTTGGGTATAACAACTACTGGCGGCATGTCAGCTTCGGGTTGACGTGGACCTACAGCAGAAACGGCACCCCCGACGCCAGTGGCAGCCAAAAACGGTATGAAAAAGATCAGCTTCTGGCCCTTAACATCAGCGTTCCGCTTGATGCGCTCCTGCCGCGGACGTGGGCCAGCGAAGGGATGAACGTCAGTAAACATAATGGCACGACGCACAACGTCGGCCTGAACGGTGTGGCGCTGGACAACCAGGCCTTGAGCTGGAACCTGCTGCAGGGCTATGGCACCCATGGCGCAGGCAACTCCGGCACCCTGAGCGGCGATTATAAAGGCGCTTACGGCGATGCGAGCCTGGGATACGGCTACGACAAACAGAGCGCCCGCCTCAACTATGGCCTGCAGGGCGGGATCCTCCTGCATGAGAATGGCCTGACGCTCTCGCAGCCGCTTGGCGAGACCAACTCACTGGTTAAAGCGCCGGGCGCGCATGATGTTGCTATCCGCAACCAGCCGGGCGTCAAAACTGACTTTCGCGGCTATACGGTGGTCAGCAATCTGTCGGTATACCGTCAAAACGACATTACCCTCGCGCCCGAAAGCCTGCCTGACGACGTCGAGCTGGAGCTGACCACCCAGACGGTGACGCCAACCCGTGGCGCGGTAGTGCGATCGGACTACAGGGCGAAAATTGGCCGCCGCGCCCTGATAACCTTGCTTTACCGGGGGCGTGCCGTGCCTTTTGGTGCCATCGTCACGCTGGCGCGCGTGGAGAGCGACAGCGTGATTGTGGGCGACAAAGGGCAGGCGTACCTCTCCGGTCTGGAGGATCGGGGAACGCTAGACGTGAAGTGGGGGCCTGGCCCGGACCAGCAGTGCCGCGCCGCGTTCACGCTTGCGGACCCGCCTTTTCCGGCGGGCATGACCGAACTGACAATTAACTGCCTTTAGGGTTTAACCGATGCGATTACCGATCTTCATTTTTATGCTTTGTCTCGCGTTAAGCGCACCTGTCGCGGTCGCTGGCACCTGCACGACGATCACGCCCCTGGAGTCGACGCTCTCGGTAGGGACGTTGTCAGTGCAGCGCGATGTCGCGGTGGGGACGGTTATCTTTTCCCGCGCGGCCACCACGACGAAATCGTATTTAAGTGGCTGTAGCAACCCGTTAATGCTGGGGTTCAGCCTGCGCTATCTGAATGCTGTGCCGAGCACCCTGGGCAATCATATCTACGACACCAATGTCCCGGGAATTGGTATCCGCTTCTCTTCGGGCGCGCATTTCGACAACCCGATGAACACCTTTTCGTATAACGCGCAGACATCTTACGTGGAATGGTGGGGCGGGAAAATTGAACTGATTGTCACCGGGCCAGTGACTTCTGGCTCGCTGACGCCGGGCGTTGTCGGCGTCGTCGCCGTGCAGGACGCTGACGGCGTTTTTCGCGACGGCCTGACCACGCGTATTACCGACGGAACCGTTAACGTCGTGGCCTGCACGATCCTCACGCCGCAACTGACCTTTCCGATAGGCGATATCTCCGCCGCGACGTTTGGCTCAACGGTGGGCACTACCCCTTCGGGCGCGCAAAACACCCAAAACCTAGGGCTGAATTGCGATGCGGGTGCCAACGTGACGGCGACCTTAAGCGGCATTCAGAACCCCGATGTGGCGAATAACAGCGTGCTGGCCTTAACCGGACAGGGTAACACCGGCACGGCAAAAGGCGTCGGCGTACAGCTGTTATATAACGGCACGCCGCTGACGTTGAATAACCGTCTGGTGATGAAGTCCGCTGCGGGTGGGCAGGAGACGTTTCCGTTGACCGCGCGCTATTACCAGACGCTGCCGGTCGTGGAGGCGGGCTCCGCGAACGCATCCGCCACGCTTAATCTCACCTACCAGTAGCGGGAGCCTGTGAAGATGAATATTAAAATGCTGCTGTTGGCGAGCCTGCTGAGCACCAGTGCAGAGGCTGCGGATGGTGTGAACCTGAACGTCACGGGAAATATTGTCGCGTCACCCTGCGTGTTTAACGCAGGCAATGACAATCTCGATATCAACCTTGGCGATCATCAGGCTACAAACATGGCTACCCCGGGCGCGTCTACCGATCCGGTTTCGTTTAACCTGGCCTTTACACTGTGCCCGGCGGGCACGCGGAGCGTAACGGTGCTGTTTACCGGCACGCCAGATCCCGACGCTGGGCCGGAGTATTACAAGAACAGCGGCACGGCGACGCATGTGGCTATTGCCATGTCCGAGGCGAGCAGCGGGACGTTAAAGGGCAGCGGGTCAACAATTACGCGCGCTATCGGCGCAGACAGAACGGTCACTCTGCCGATGCAGGCCATGGCTACATCGGTCGACGGCAGGGCAACGCCCGGATCGCTGAGCGCGGTGGTGGTCCTCACCATGCAGTACAACTGAACGGTATGAGCGTAAAGAGAGAAAAATGATCAATATCGTAATAAAAGAATCTAATGCCTTATTCCGCTGTGGACTCACCGCGTTTTTTAGCGATTTCTTTTGGCGCGAACGCGGGCAAACTATCGGCTTTAATTTTACCTTTACACCTGAAAGCGTAAAAAACGCCGATATCATCGTGCTGTCGTTATGCCCAGGGGAGTGCTTTACCTGTTTACCGGAACTGCATGCGCGACAAAAGGGGATAATCATTGGCTTTGTCGATGATGACCGGCGCGCCTGCGCATTACCCTCCTGTTTTGAGGATATTATTTTTATCTCCCGACGCGCATCGCTTGCCAGAATGCGCCAGGAACTTTGCCGTCTGTGGCATAACCTCCAGCGCCCGGAATATCACCAGCAGGCCGTATCATGTTTTGATTGCCAGCAGAAATACCTCTCACCCCAGCAAATCCGCATTATGATTGGCTTGCATAAAGGTATGACGGTGCTGCAGATAGCCAATAAATTACGTATTAGCGGCAAAACCGTGTTTACGCACAAATATATGGCGATGCAGAAATTCAATTTGCGCAGCGATTATGAGTTAGTGCTGTGGATGAACCGGCTGGCAGAAAAAAATAACTGGCCTGCCGTATTTCGCGACGAACTGAGTCATTGAATCGTAAAAAGGAAGGAAGGGGGAGAGGGCGTGTCAACCTGGATAAGATGACACGCCCTGATGCATCATGGGTAAGGACGTCAAAGATCGTCCATGGTGTAGCCCACCACAATTTCAAGCGTTTTGCGGATCACATCAGCCTGAACCACATCGTGTGTGGTTTCCAGCGTCTGAATGAGCCACAGAATAATGGCTTTATTGGTCAGATGGCCTTCTGAGGCTAAAATACAACGGACTGCAGTAGAAAAAACAGCGGACTCTTCAGCAAAACGCTCGCCTGCGTGACGGAAATACTCCGATAACGCGCTATCTAAAAAGGCGGAATGGTATTCGGGTTGAAGCTGAATATTTTGTCTCATTTGTTCTCACCGTAGCTGTTAGGTTGTAGTCAATGTATTTTCTTTGGATCGGACGGTTTTCCATTACCAAATAAAGGCACTACATTGTCTCTGTTATATTTCAGAGATCCCTCTCTGTTAGATCGTCCTTGAGCGGCTCTGCGACGCTTAAACGGGATTGTGGTTTCAACCATTTCGGCAATCACTTTCGCGAGTGTCTCCCGCCGCTGGGGATTTTTTTCATGTGCTTTCATACTTTGCAGACGCTGAAGGAGCGCTTCGGTCGTAACAGGCCCCCGCTCTTTCAGAAGAGAAAGAACGGCTTCACCGATAAGCTGGTCGATCAGTTTGTCTACATCACTGCTGTTCATTATCGTTCGAATAGCAGGCCAAGCAGCATGTGATAGTGTTGTTCCTCTTCCGGGCCGGAGGCCCTTTCAAGGCGACTTAACAATTTGGTGCAGAGCGATTTGCGATTCAAATTCCGCCCGTCGCTCAGGATCTCAACAACCACCTGGCCCAGCGTCTCTTGCTGAGTAGGAAGCGCGGCTTTTTCGAAGTACTGCGCAATCGCGGCTGCTGAGTCAGCGACGTAACCGTTCTGTTGCATGTTTCGCTCCTGTAAAAATCCGTAATCAGTAACGTTACAAATAAGGTATACACATTTTTTAAATCTGTACATGAAAAATGTACAGTTTTTTAAATATTTTGTAGCGTTTATAACAAATATTGTTATTTAACATGTGGTTATGTGAAATTAATTTTATGCGACTGTGTCAGGATATATTGTACAATGCGCGTTCTGAATGCTGTGTTGTACAGGATGCTTGCGGGGTGTGCGATCGCATGTAACTTATTGAGATGTAGATTATTTGTTAGCGAATTAATGTGCTATAACAGAACCCTACCCACAATGATTTGTGGCCGACCCTTTTAACCCCGGAACGAGCATGCTAACAACCATCATTTACCGCAGTCACATCTGCGAGGACGTTCCAGTAAAAGCACTGGAAGACATGGTAGGGGTTGCAAACAGGAAGAACCATGACGCGGACGTAACCGGAATTTTGCTGTTCAATGGAACGCATTTTTTCCAGTTACTCGAGGGACCCGAAGCGAGCGTTTTGGCAATCTATCAGAATATTTGCCGCGATCCGCGACATCACAATCTGGTGGAACTGCTTTGCGACCATGGGCCTTCACGCCGGTTTGGTAACGTCGGGATGGAGCTTTTCGACCTGCGTAAATATGACAGGGATGAGGTTCTCCAACAGGTGCTGGACAAAGGCACCACTAAGTACCAGATGACATACAACGACCGCGCGCTGCAATTCTTCCGCACGTTCGTTGAGGCTACGGAAAAAGCCAACTACTTTGAACTTCCCTCTGCGGATGCCTGGGATTTTGTTCAGGAAGAAACCGCGTTATCCGCACAGCCTGCTGTGGTGCCGAAGGGCGCAGACTGTAGCTTCGCGTTTCAGCCTATCGTTGACCCGTTTATGCAGCAGGTGGTCTCGTGGGAAGCGCTTGTCCGTACGGTGGATGGCGGATCGCCAGCGGACTATTTTTCATCACTCACGGGCAATGCCATCTATGAAGCCGACCTGAAAAGTAAGCAGGTTGCGCTTTCCATGGCCTGCGCGCTGGGGCTTCAGAGCCAGACGCTGTCACTCAATCTGCTGCCAATGACGCTGGTTAATGCGCCGAATGCGGTGGACTTTTTGCTCACGGCAATCGAAGCGAACGGCTTTGTACCGGAGCAAATCGTGGTGGAATTCACTGAAAGCGAAGCCATTTCACGCTTTGAGGAATTTAATCACGCCGTGAGACAGCTTAAAAGCGCCGGTATCAGCGTGACGATCGATCACTTTGGTGCCGGATTTGCCGGGCTGCAGCTTCTGGCTCAGTTTCAGCCGGACAGAATCAAGATAAACCGCGATCTGGTGGCGAACGTTCACAAAAGCGGGCCGCGTCAGGCGATTATCCAGGCGATCATTAAGTGCTGCGCTTCGCTTGAAATCCAGTTTTGTGCCGTAGGCGTTGAGCTGGCTGAAGAGTGGATGTGGCTGGAATCTGCTGGCATTTCTCAGTTCCAGGGGCATCTTTTTGCCAGCCCACGGTTGGGCGGCGTTCCAGCCATCGCCTGGCCTGAGAAAAAGTTCGAAATTTAATCAGGTTGTACACTATGACTCACGCATAGCTGTACGAACGGTTAAATTTATACAACAATACATTAACGAGTGGATGGTTTGTACACCATCCACTTGTTCCAGGATGAGGAGTTAGTTATACAAATGCGTTGTACAATCTGATAAGGTAAGACGAGTTAGGTATGGAAGTATTGAGCGTGAGGGAGTTTATGGCCTATTACAGTATCGGCGAAGTCGCCGAACGATGCGGTATTAACCCCGTTACGCTGCGTGCCTGGCAGCGCCGTTATGGATTGTTAAAGCCACAGCGCAGCGAAGGGGGTCATCGGCAGTTTGACGATGAAGATATCCTGCGTATCGAAGAGATCAAGCGCCTGATGAAAAGCGGCGTGTCGGTCGGTAAAGTTAAAGCATTACTTGAAAATAAAGAAGTATTGACCCAAAGCAGTTGGGTGGTGCTTCAGGAAGAGATGTTAACCGTTCTGCGCTACGCGAACCCAACAAAGCTGCGCGCCAAGATCGGCGAGTTTCGTCGCGACTACGCGATGGATGTGCTGATCGACATGATTATCACTCCCGTACGTCAAAAAATGAATCAGGACCAGAATACGGTGCGTCACATGGCGAGCCTGCTCGACGGCGTACTGATTGAATTTGCCATCACAAGCTTGGTTGAATCGCGCAAGAAAGTCGGCAAAGACGCGCTGCTGATTGGCTGGGAGTGTGATGACCGAACCCATCTCTGGCTCGAAGCTGCACGCCTGGCATGGAAGGGATGGCATATTGACGTCCTGTCTGAACCCATTGATTCGCCGCGCCCCGAGCTTTTCCCGGGACAAAAAATCTTCGTCTGGACGGGAAAAACGCCTACGGCACGCCAGCAGGAGCAGCTGGATCACTGGCGGGAACAGGGTTTTGCCGTGTCATTCCACGGGGCAGAATAGTTGGTATAACGCGGCCACGCGATAATAATGTGATTGACGATGAGAACCCCGCCGATGCGGGGTTTATGCTTTCTGGTGACAGGAGGAAAGTTTCTTTTGTACCGTTGTTAATTGTGGCTCTCAAGGTTATTCGGGATAGTCACGCTGGCGACAGACTGTATTTTCCATGCGCCATCTTCCTTCACCATACAATCAATGACGCTATGGTTTCGCGACTTGCCAAAAGAGATATACACCTGCATGCACGCTGCATCGTAATCAAGGCCTGATACATTCACGATTTCCCAGTCATTCTCATAGCCCTGAGCTTTAATAAACATATCAACATCTGGGACGTCATATTCATTGGGATCAAGCCTGTCCATCGCTTTCATTTTGCTGAGGGTATCGCGGGTGACATAGCGACTCAGTGCTGCGTAGTCTCTGGAAGGCTCGTTGCCATTTTTGAGCTGCGTGACGTACCACTGATTAAACTGTATCGCCGTTGCTGCTTCAGGTGGCAAATTCTGAGTCGCAAAAGCAAAAGAGGGCAATAGTAGAGCGGCGAGTGCGATTTTTTTCATATTAGTCGTGCCTGTAAATAGCGTATGCGGGCTTAACTTCCCTGTATTCAGGGCCAGGGTACATTACCAGCTGAATACAAAACATTACGCCGAATATATTGAGCAAGATGTAAATAATGACGAAGCGATATTAACCAAAATAGATCGCATCCATGCTTAAACAAGGGTAAATAACCTCACTCAATACCTTTGGCGATTAAGCCTGTTCTTTGCAGGGATAAACGCTTTCCACACCCAGGCTTTGAGAAATAGGAGGGTATTTCACGAACCTTGCCGTTATTACTACGTCAGGCAATCAGCGCATAACCCAGCGGCAGGTTCCTGCAGAAACCCCTTAGCGGCAACTCTTTGATTTAGCGTAAATTGCTAAAAACCGCAGAAACCAGAAAATCTATCTTAATAATAGGCATTCCCGATGCATATTTTACTTTTGCCGATTTTAATTCTCTCTTATTGGAAAATGGGCGATTTATCAATGCATTGAACAATTCAAACCCTCCCTCCTGCAACCTGCTACAGGGTCTATGCTTAAGGAAAGTCGCCAAAAAGGGCGATTAAGCCGAAAGCCCCTGCTCGCAAGGGGTTGAAGTGATAATCGTTATCACTAACATGGTGTTATGCCCTGGTGGCTTATTAGATGAGGTGGACCTATGGAACTGCATTCAGAAACCTTCAATCCTGCCGATTTTGCCTGGCGTGGGCTAACGCTTACGCCCGCCGCTGCAGCCCATATCCATGAGCTGGTGGCGAAGAAGCCCGGAATACTGGGCGTGCGCTTAGGCGTAAAACAGACGGGCTGCGCAGGCTTCGGCTATGTGCTGGATACCGTCACAGAACCTGCGAAAGATGACCTGGTGTTTGAAACTGATGGCGCGAAGCTGTACGTCGCGCTGCAGGCGATGCCCTTTATCGACGGCACCGAGGTTGACTATGTTCGTGAAGGTTTAAATCAGCTGTTTAAATTTCATAACCCGAAAGCCCAGAACGAATGTGGCTGCGGCGAAAGCTTTGGGGTATAGGCGGTACTATGTCTCGTAATACTGAAGCAACGAGTGATGTTAACACCTGGAGTGGCGGGCACCTTAACTATAAAGAGGGGTTCTTCACGCAGCTGCAGACCGATGAGCTGGCGAAAGGCATCAACGAAGAGGTTGTGCGTGCCATTTCGGCCAAGCGTAATGAGCCGGAGTGGATGCTCGAATTCCGCCTGAGCGCGTTTCGCGCCTGGCTGGAAATGGAGGAGCCGCACTGGCTGAAAGCGCACTACGATAAGCTGAACTATCAGGATTACAGCTACTACTCCGCGCCGTCCTGCGGCAGCTGTGATGACACCTGCGCCTCTCAGCCTGGTGCGGTCCAGCAAACCGGCGCCGACAATAGCTTCCTCAGTAAAGAGGTAGAAGACGCCTTCAACCAGCTCGGGGTACCGGTACGCGAAGGCAAAGAGGTGGCGGTGGACGCCATCTTTGACTCCGTCTCCGTCGCGACGACCTACCGTGAAAAACTGGGCGAACAGGGGATCATCTTCTGCTCATTCGGTGAAGCGATCCACGATCACCCTGAGCTGGTGAAAAAGTACATCGGTACCGTGGTGCCGAGTAACGACAACTTCTTTGCGGCCCTGAACGCCGCGGTGGCTTCCGACGGCACCTTTATTTACGTGCCGAAAGGGGTGCGCTGCCCGATGGAGCTGTCGACCTATTTCCGTATCAACGCGGAGAAAACCGGTCAGTTCGAACGAACTATCCTGGTCGCCGATGAAGGCAGTTACGTCAGTTATATCGAAGGGTGCTCAGCGCCAGTGCGTGACAGCTACCAGCTTCATGCTGCGGTTGTGGAAGTGATCATCCACAAAGACGCGGAAGTGAAATACTCCACGGTGCAAAACTGGTTCCCGGGCGACGGCAATACCGGCGGCATTCTGAACTTCGTCACCAAGCGCGCGCTGTGCGAAGGGGAGAACAGCAAAATGTCCTGGACCCAGTCGGAAACCGGCTCGGCCATCACCTGGAAATACCCAAGCTGCATTTTGCGCGGGGACAACTCCATCGGCGAGTTCTACTCGGTGGCGCTCACCAGCGGTCATCAGCAGGCGGATACTGGCACCAAGATGATCCATATCGGCAAAAATACCAAATCGACGATCATCTCGAAAGGCATCTCTGCCGGGCACAGCCAGAACAGCTATCGCGGGCTGGTGAAAATCATGCCGACGGCGACCAACGCCCGTAATTTTACCCAGTGTGACTCCATGCTGATCGGTGCTGACTGCGGGGCGCACACCTTCCCGTACGTCGAGTGCCGGAACAACAGCGCGCAGCTTGAGCACGAGGCGACAACCTCGCGCATCGGGGAAGATCAGCTCTTCTACTGCCTGCAGCGCGGGATAAGCGAAGAAGATGCCATTTCGATGATTGTGAACGGCTTCTGCAAGGATGTGTTCTCTGAACTGCCGCTGGAATTTGCCGTTGAAGCCCAGAAACTCCTCGCCATTAGTCTTGAACACAGCGTCGGTTAAGGAAAGCACATGTTAAGCATTAAAGATTTACAGGTCAGTGTGGAAGATAAAGAGATCCTTCGCGGTCTCAACTTTAACGTCAAACCGGGCGAAGTCCACGCCATCATGGGGCCAAACGGCTCCGGGAAAAGTACGCTTTCTGCGACGCTGGCAGGACGAGAGGATTACGAAGTCACCCACGGCGCGGTTGAGTTTAACGGCAAAGATCTTCTGGAGATGTCGCCGGAAGAGCGGGCGGGCGAGGGCATTTTTATGGCCTTCCAGTATCCGGTGGAAATCCCCGGCGTCAGCAACCAGTTCTTCCTGCAAACCGCGCTCAACGCGGTACGCAAGTATCGCGGCCTCGACGCGCTGGACCGCTTTGACTTCCAGGATCTGATGGAAGAGAAGATCAAGCTGCTAAAGATGCCGGAAGACCTGCTGACCCGTTCGGTCAACGTTGGTTTCTCCGGCGGTGAGAAAAAGCGTAACGATATCCTGCAGATGGCGGTGCTCGAACCGGAACTTTGCATTCTGGATGAGACCGACTCCGGCCTGGATATCGATGCCCTGAAAATTGTGGCGGACGGGGTTAACTCCCTGCGCGATGGCAACCGCTCGTTCATCATCGTGACCCACTACCAGCGCATTCTTGACTACATCAAACCGGATTTTGTGCACGTGCTCTATCAGGGACGTATTGTGAAATCCGGCGATTTTACGCTGGTCAAACAACTGGAGGAGCAAGGTTATGGCTGGCTTACCGAACAGCAGTAATGTTCTCCAGCAGTGGCACCGCCTGTTTGAAGCGCAGGGCAATACCCGGTCTGAACAGGCTGAGCACCATTTGCAGCAACTGCTGCGCCTCGGCCTGCCGACGCGTAAGCAGGAGAACTGGAAATACACCCCGCTCGATGGTCTGCTGAAGGGCGAATTTGTCACGCGCCTGGCTGACGTTAACCCGGCGCAGCGCGACGCGCTGGCGCTCACCCTGGATGCAGTGCGTCTGGTCTTTGTTGACGGGCAGTTCCGGCCTGAACTGAGCGACAGCACCCAGGAGAGCGGATTTGAGGTGGCGATCAATAACGATCGGCAGAACCTGCATGCGCCCGTGCAGCCTGAGGTTTTCCTGCACCTGACCGAAAGCCTGGCGCAGAGCGTGACGCATATTTCCGTCAAGCGTAACCAGCGCCCTGACAAACCGCTACTGCTAATGCACATCACCCAGGGGCTGGACGGCGATGAGATCAACACGGCGCACTATCGTCACCACGTTGAGCTGGCGGAAGGGGCGGAGGCGACGGTCATCGAGCATTATGTCAGCCTGAACGATACCCGCCATTTCACCGGGGCGCGCCTGACCATGAACGTGGCCGCGAACGCCCAGCTTCACCACATCAAGCTGGCGTTTGAAAACCCGGTGAGCCATCACTTTGCTCATAACGATATTGCGCTGGGGCCAGACGGCGCGGCCGACAGCCACAGCTTCCTGCTCGGCGGCGCGGTGCTAAGACACAACACCAGCACGCAGCTTAACGGTGAAAACACCACCCTGCGCATCAACAGCCTGGCGATGCCGGTGAAATCAGAAGTGTGCGACACGCGTACCTGGCTTGAGCACAACAAAGGCTACTGTAACAGCCGCCAGCTGCATAAAACTATCGTCAGCGATAAAGGGCGTGCGGTGTTTAATGGCCTGATCAACGTGGCGCAGCACGCGATCAAGACCGACGGGCAGATGACCAACAACAACCTGCTAATGGGCCGTCTGGCGGAGGTGGATACCAAGCCGCAACTGGAGATCTACGCCGATGACGTCAAATGCAGCCACGGCGCAACGGTCGGGCGGATTGACGACGAACAGATGTTCTATCTGCGCTCGCGCGGCATTGACCAGCAGGCCGCGCAGAAGATGATTATCTATGCCTTTGCCGCGGAGCTGACGGAAGCCCTGCGCGACGGCATACTCAAACAGCAGGTCCTGACTCGTATTGGCCAGCGTCTGCCTGGAGGCGAGGCATGAGTTTTCCCGTAGAAAAAATCCGGGCTGATTTCCCGGTCCTGACCCGTGAAGTCAACGGTTTGCCGCTGGCCTATCTCGACAGCGCGGCCAGCGCCCAGAAGCCCAATCAGGTCATTGATGCTGAAGCCGGGTTCTACCGCCACGGCTATGCCGCCGTGCATCGTGGCATTCACACGCTCAGCGCCGAAGCCACTCAAAGCATGGAAAACGTGCGTACTCAGGCCGCTGCGTTCCTCAACGCCCGCTCGCCGGAAGAGCTGGTATTTGTGCGCGGCACCACCGAAGGGATCAACCTGGTGGCTAACAGCTGGGGCAGCGCGCAGGTGCACGCGGGTGATAACATCATCATCACCCGGATGGAGCACCATGCCAATATCGTGCCGTGGCAGATGCTCTGCGAGCGCGTCGGTGCAGAGCTGCGCGTGGTCCCGCTGCATGACGATGGCACGCTCCAGCTGGCGCAGCTCGACGCGCTGCTGGACGAGCGCACGCGGCTGGTGGCGGTGACGCAGGTCTCTAACGTGCTGGGCACCGAGAACCCGGTAGCGGAGATCGTTGCGAAGGCGCATCAGGTGGGCGCGAAGGTGCTGATAGATGGTGCCCAGGCGGTGATGCACCACGCGGTGGATGTGCAGGCGCTGGATTGCGATTTCTACGTCTTCTCCGCCCATAAGCTTTACGGGCCTACCGGTATTGGCGTGCTGTACGTCAAAGAAGATATTTTGCAGGCCATGCCGCCGTGGGAAGGGGGCGGGTCGATGATCGCCACCGTCAGCCTGACGCAGGGCACCACCTACGCCCGTGCGCCGTGGCGCTTTGAGGCGGGGACGCCCAATACCGGCGGGATTATCGGCCTGGGAGCGGCGTTATCTTACGTCTCGGCCATCGGCCTTGAGGCAATTCATGAATACGAACAGCTGCTGATGCATTATGCGTTACAGGAGCTTGCCAGCGTGCCGGACCTGACGTTATACGGCCCAGCCAACCGCCAGGGCGTTATCGCCTTTAATCTGGGGAAACACCACGCCTATGATGTGGGGAGCTTCCTTGATAATTACGGCGTGGCGGTACGTACCGGACATCACTGCGCCATGCCGCTGATGGAGTGGTACCAGGTACCGGCAATGTGCCGGGCATCGCTGGTGATGTATAACACGATGGAAGAGGTCGACAGACTGGTGGCTGGGCTGAAGCGCATTCATCAGCTGCTGGGTTAACAAAGAGGCGAAACATGGCAGAACTGCCGGACAAAGAAAAACTGCTGCGTAACTTCGGGCGTTGCGCAAACTGGGAAGAGAAGTATCTCTATATTATTGAGCTGGGACAGCGTTTGCCGCCGCTCGGCGAAGAGGCCCATAACCCGGATAATATTATTCAGGGCTGTCAGAGCCAGGTGTGGATTGTGATGCACCAGAATAGCGACGGCGTTATTGAGCTACAGGGTGACAGCGATGCCGCCATTGTAAAAGGGCTTATCGCCGTCGTGTTTATTCTCTATCACCAGATGTCTCCTCAGGATATCGTCGCCTTTGACGTGCGCCCGTGGTTTGAAAAAATGGCGCTCACGCAGCATCTCACCCCGTCACGCTCCCAGGGTCTGGAAGCGATGATCCGCGCCATCCGCGCTAAAGCCGCAATCATTAGCTAGACTTACAGGACAGCATTCATTCTGTTTCGCGAGGTGGTTCCCGCCTCGCTGGTTTTTCAGCTTTCTGGCGTTCTGTCAGTGAATAAGGAATCTCAGCATGAAGCGCGCGTCTTTCATTACTCTTATACTTTTAGGTTCGCTCGGTGCCCTTAATACGGCCCGTGCGGTGGATTATCCTTTGCCGCCCGTCGGCAGCAGGCTTATTGGCCAAAATCAGACGTACACCATTCAGGAGGGCGATAATAAACTGCAGGACATTGCGCGACGGTTTAACACCGCCGCACAGCTGATCCTCGAGACCAATAACAACATTGCACCGGTGAACCCCGCGCCGGGCACGGTCATCACTATACCGTCTCAAATGCTGCTACCGGACACCCCGCGCGAGGGGATTGTGGTGAACCTGGCAGAGCTGCGGCTCTATTACTTCCCGCCGGGTGAAAACAGGGTAGAGGTCTATCCGCTTGGCATCGGCCAGCTGGGACTGGAAACGCCGGTCAGTACCACGCGCGTGAGCCAGAAAATCCCCAATCCTACCTGGACGCCAACGGCGGGCATCAGAGCACGCTCACTGGCGCAGGGCATTAAACTGCCGCCTGTCGTACCCGCAGGGCCAAATAACCCGCTAGGACGCTTTGCTCTGCGTTTAGGCATCGGTAACGGTGAATATCTCATCCACGGTACCAGCGCGCCAAATAGCGTCGGTCTGCGCGTCAGTTCCGGCTGTATGCGCATGAATGCCCCGGATATTAAAGCGCTGTTCGAACAGGTGCGCGTTGGTACGCGGGTCCAGATTATCAACGAGCCGGTCAAATTCGCCGTGGAGCCAGACGGCAGGCGTTACATCGAGGTTCACCGTCCGCTGGCGCAGCAGGAAGGGGAGAACCCGCAAACCGTAGCGATAAGCCACTCAGCGGATTTTGCGACCTTTGTGGCGCAGGCGGGCAATGATAAAGCGCTTATTGATAAAGCGTTGTCACGCCGGGCCGGGATACCGGTTGCCGTGTCAACGGCGAGCGGCACGTCCGCGAGCACAAACGTGTTATCGGTGCAAAATAGCCGGGGGTCAGATGCGGTTGCAGAGCGCGAGGGAGAGAAGGTGACGCAGTAGTCTGGAAAAGGCAAAAAAAATGGCGCACAATGTGCGCCATTTTATTAACAGGTACTATTACTTACGGTATTTAGTAGCCTGGTTGTCCAGACGCTGGTTAGCGCGAGCTGCGTCGTCTTTAGCAGCCTGAACGTCGGAACGGATTGCGTTCACGTCGTTGCTCAGCTGGTCAACTTTAGCGTTCAGAGTCTGAACGTCAGAAGACAGCTGAT